>JAEEGL010340785.1_pt1 | contig 20621 bp, 22 predicted proteins | sample 9134231 | NCBI WGS metagenome assembly JAEEGL01 (sample SAMN16246548, study PRJNA631951) | gut metagenome | biome: gut microbiome; feature: rumen; material: fiber-attached | host: Bos | place: Iran: Karaj | collected 2018-10
AAAGTCCAGACTTCGCCACCACTCCAATATCTCCCTTTTCCATCTGCTCCGTGGTCTGGTCTAGTACGGTCTGGAATTGTTGGTAAGTCGACTCGTTCATTAGACCAATAAATGCCACTGCCGCTACCACTGCGATTACGATTAGTGGCAGAAACAATTTCCAATTCTTAAAAATCACCCGAAACGTAACTGCCGAATGGTGCATGATGCCAGGCACTTCTATATCGCGTTTGTAATCTTCGCGGTAAGAGCGCCGAAAAGTCTTGTGCGGGCTAGTTTTGTATTTTTTATAGATCCTCTTAGCCCATGCCCGGAGTTTATTAAAACATTTAAAACGCGTCCTTTTTTCGGGCTTTTTGTTGGATTTTTTAGAAATTTTTCTTGCCATTTTCTAGCCTTTCTATGCGTTTTTCAATCGGCGGATGTGTGCTGAGCAGGTTATTGAAAAAACCTTTACGTAGTGGGTCGTTGATATACATTGAAGCGGCAGCCACATTTTGGCTTCGCATAGGCTGAGTATGAGATTGTAATTTCTTAAGCGCATCAATCATTCCCTCTGGGTAGCGCGTGATGTTTACCGCTGATGCGTCAGCTAGATATTCGCGTTCGCGCGATACAGCCATCTGAGCAAGTGCTGCAAGTATTGGCGACAAAATCGCCGCGACCGCGATGAGTAGATACCCCATCGGGCTACCCTCGTTGTCACGCCGACGATTACCATAAAACATCATCCGAAATGCAATGTCAGAAATTAGACCAATTACGCAGACAAGTCCGAATACTATCATTGATACTCTAATATCGTAATTTTTTACGTGAGACATCTCGTGAGCCATCACCGCCGTGAGCTCCTTGTCGTTCATGATGTCGAGGAGACCAGTGGTAGCCGCCACTATGGAATGCTTCGGGTCGCGACCAGTCGCAAAAGCATTTGGCGCCGGGTCATTGATAATATACACCTTCGGCATCGGTAACCCGGTCGTAATCGATAGATTTTCTACAATGTTGTAAAGCCTAGGATTGTCTTTTTTGCTAACCTCCGTTGCTCCAGTCATTACAGTTGCAATCGTCCCGGCTGCGAAATACTGGACTATGGCATAGGCGGTCGCAACCAAAATTGTCCATACTGCAATCCACGGATCACGATAAATCCAGGCAAAAGCCCCCGCAATTGCTGCTATCATGGCCACGAAAAGTACCATGATAAATACAGTCCGTCGCTTGTTTTCAGCAATCTGTTTGTACATATTAGAACTTTACGTCTGGTGCCTTCTCGATTTTCGCCTTTTCGCTGTCTGCTACCTCGAAGTAATCGCGCTTTTTGAAATGGCCAAATATGTTATTAATGATATTGGATGGGAAGGTCTTAATTTTGGTATTTAACTCCTTAGCCCCAGCATTATAAAAGCGCCGCGCAGCTTGAATTTTATCCTCTACGTCCTGCAATTGCTCTTGGAGTTTTACGAAATTCGAGTTTGCCTTAAGTTCTGGGTATGCTTCGGCGATTGCGAAAATCCGACCGAGCGCTCCCTGCATCTCTTTTTCTGCTTCAGCGGCCTGCTTAACGGTCTTTGCGCCCATGACCGCCGAGCGTGCACTTGTCACCATCTCGAAAGTCTCTTTTTCGTGTTTGGCATATCCCTTTACCGTCTCTACTACATTCGGAATTAAATCTGCACGATATTTGAGCTGCACGGTGATGTCGCTCCAAGCTTCGTTCACCCGCTCATTCAAACTCACAAGCCCATTATATACTCCAACGATTGCACCTACCACGGCAATCAACGCCACAATTACAATAATTACTATTACTACTGGATCCATTTCCGCTCCTTTATTTATTACATTTACCATTATATCACAGCATTTTGATATTGTGCAAACCCATAATTCGTGCTATAATTAAAACATAACGTGCGAATGTAGCTCAGTTGTTTAGAGCGCTTCCTTGCCAAGGAAGAGGTCGAGAGTTAGAGTCTCTTCATTCGCACCACATTTTTTTGTTTCAGAAACTTGTTTTTTATTTATTATTGGCTTGCTCTTTCTTTACATGAAGAATAGTTAGGATATTTAAGAATTCGATACCGAAGCGGTGTATGGACTTTGTACTTTATGGGCGATGTGGTATAATCAAAATAACGATTGGGCTCGTTGAACATTTTTAGACGTCATCTACTCGGCGGTGTACAAATCAACTCGTTACACATGTGTGGCTCTTTAGGGCGTAACAAAGGTTGTTTTTGTTACCAATATAACCATATTCTACGAAAGGAAGGTAATTCTTATGAAGAAACTCCTTGATATCGAACGTACACCTTACAATGCAAATGCCACTTTGGCCGCTTTCTGCGGTGGCGGTTCCTGTGGTGGTGGCTCCTGCGGTGGCGGTTCCTGTGGTGGTGGCTCCTGCGGTGGCGGCTCTTGCGGCGGAGCTAGCTGTGGCTCTGGCTGTGGCGGTGGCTGCGGTGGCGGTGGCGGTTCCTGTGGTGGCGGTTCCGGCTGCAATGGCGGCGGCGGTGGCGGCTGCGGCGGCGGACGTTAGAATTCGGCATGCATTAAAGATGGTACCTGAATTGTCTGACCTCACACATGTCAGACTTCCGACTACGGCTCGGGGTTAAACCCCGAGCCTCTTCTATTGCTGAAAGTGAATAAATATGATATAATACGCGCAGAGCAAAAACTGGTACCTTATTAATTTATAGAAAGGAAGGTGTCGTAAATGGACGCTAATTTTATCCCTATTTTAGTGGTGCCGGCGGTGCCGTACGAAGGAGGGATAAGATTCCTCCACCGCGAATGTCAAATTAATATTGGTCCAGATATGGCGAATAAAGTCTGGAGGATATTAAGTTGGTGTAATGGATACAACAATGTCGCATTCATTGCTAGATTTTCCGAGTTAAGAGAGGAGGATGTTGTAGAGATTCTTTTCGAATTAGAAGAAGCAGAAGTTATTGTCGATTCAAGACGCCAATTTGTACATTTTCATCGTATCAGCAACTACCCATCGTCCGTTGGCTCAAACCTCACGCAAGACGAGATAGAGTCCTACACTAAAAGTAAACGGCCGCCAGTTAAATTTGGTGACGTTTTCGAATTCAAGCTCAATTCTGATTCTGTGCTATACCCAATTAGAGAAAAGCGTCGTTCTTGTCGTAATTTTTCCGGACGAAAGCTGACAATCGATCAAATTGGGAGTATTTGCCACTACGCATATTCGATTCCGGACCACTCGGTACCGAGTGGTGGAGCGCTCTACCCATTACGTATTTATATTTTAATCGAAGAGGCTCAAGACGGTCTTGAACCTGGTTATTACGAATACGATGCAGAACAAAATAACCTCATCCTGTTTAACAACGAGGTCGATATTGAGCAATTGAAATATTGCTTTAACCAGGAAGAAATGCCTTTTGGATCGTCAGTACAAATAATTATTGCTGCCGACCTTAATCGGCAGCCATTCAAATATGCAAATCGCGGCTATCGTTTAACACTAATCGAAGCAGGCCACGTTGCTGAAAATATCGGTTTCTATTGTGCTGAACAAGGTCTTGGCGCTTGCGAAATGGGCGGAGTCCAAGATGAATCACTCAGAATCGAACTTGGCCTAGATGATGACGTCTGGCCCTTGCTTGCTGTTCCGGTAGGCTACCCGTCGGATCAAGGCAAGGAGCCAATTAACAAAATTCGCTTCGTAGAGGAGCGAACGGGCGTTAATCATCCAGTTATCAATGTTTGGACGCAAGCTTTTGGGAAAGATGGCTCATTCTTTGGTGCTACCGCAGCCTATTTGGATGAAAATAGTGACACTCAGTACGCTGGGGCTACGAGTCCATCCTATGCAGACGCCATATTTAAGGCAACCATCGAAGGCTATGAGCGATGGATGTCGTGCCAAGTAAGAGTGGATTTCCATGGTCCAGCGAATCAAATACCTGGGAATTGGCTGAATCCACAAAATTATTTTCCGCTCACTGAAAGTCAGGTCAAAAAATGTGGGGTCAAGCTGTTTAATGAAGACTTAGTAATTAACTGGACCTTAGGCTCCGATTGTGATGGTTCAAAAATCTACATCCCGTCTGATTTGGTTTATTATGGGCAGAAGGATGACGAAAATCGCATTTATTATGGCAATTCGTCTGGTATTGCGGCGCACTTTAACCCTAGTGAGGCAAAGAAGCGAGCTGTAGTTGAGCTAATTGAACGTGATGCCTTAATGAGGAGCTGGTTTACTAAAAAATCACCCCATGTGCTAAGTAATGATATTTTGCCAACTCATGTCAAAAAACGCATAATTCACTGGGAGAGGCAAAGCCGTAGATTAATCGTTCTGCAAGTCCCGAGTGAGTTTGGTATGGTGTTCGAAACCGTAATTATTAGCGATGAATATCCTTGCTTTGTCAGTGGTGCAGCTGCTACGATTGACGCAGGCCTAGTTGAAAATTCCATCTTGAAGTCGGTTCAGGAGGCAGAATATAGTCTCTTGTTGGCCATGCGCTACCCCGATATGGTAAAAATCAGCCCACAAAGCGTCCTGACTCCAACAGACCATGGTAAAGTTTACCACTTTAAGGAGAATGCCGATAAACTACGTTGGCTGTATGAAACTAGTGTTGTGAGTCATCATATCGAGACGAGCATGAAGATTGGTAATCTAGACGATCTTTATAAAGAGAATCTAAAACTAATTACGGTTGATCTTTCAAGTGGGCAATCCGGCATTAAAACCATTCGTGTATTTAGCCCAAAGCTTGTTCCCATCAACTTTGGATTTAATACCGCGCATTACACCCATCCGATTCTGCAACAGATAGCCGGCATCGAGAGTGGCAATCTTGAAATGCCACACTACTTTGCATAGGGATAAATTAATAAGAAGCACGGATCCATTTCCGTGCTTTTTTATATCCTATACCACAATCCTGAAGTCTACATACCTATCGGCAAAAACTTCTTCAATCGTCTTGTTGGTCTTCTCCAAATATTTTTTAACCAGATAATACCCCAATGAATAGCCAGACCAGCGGGGTAGTTTGTTGTTTCCGTTAAAAAATATCGCGTCATAATCGTATTGGCTGGAAGTTAACTGATTATGAAGTTCTGCTAGTATTTTTTCATTCTCCTCATCAGATCGTTCAAGTATCTTGCTGATGAAAACAGTCTTTTTCTTGCAACCAATAGCATACTCAGCTTCAAAATAAGTTGCAATCCCTTCACTGATTATGCCATCAAACAAAGAATTAGTCCATTCATCATTCTTTCCCCATCTTGCCGCATGGCAAAGTTCATGGATGATCATTTCTGAAATTGAGGTTTTTGTTGCTTTTTTTTCGTTAATTGTAAACTCAATGAAATCGCTAGCCTGAGCCCTTCCGCCTACACCATCTTCTGGAATTAGAATATTATATAAGCGATTTGTTATCAGGAGGTCTATATCCCAATCAATGCCAAGTCTTGGAAAAGCGTATTTTTCAGCCTCCCTAATTGCCTCAAAAATCATATCTTTTTCGTTTGAGAGATTTCCGTTGGCCACAGTTAGCAATATGTTGATCTTATTCATAAGCTATATTGTATCACGATACTTGCTACATGTAAAAAGTCGACCTGTTTTTATTGACCAAGCTGACACCTTGTGCCATAATGGAAAAGCTAGCCAAATTTTACGGCTAGTAATTTTACAATGAGGAGTGGTAAAATGCCAAAGCTGACTATCGAAATCCCAAAGCAGGAAGATTTTGGTCCTAATCAGGAAACAAAAATCCAGGGTACTATGGATGATCCTAAGTTTGGCAGCCATGAAGTTGCGGTAGACATCTCATTTGGCGAGGCGGGCAGGGCGCTTGCAAAATCTTATACTAAAGACCCCGATGGTCGCAAACTACCATATGTCATGCCGACAAACTTCGTTGTGTGGGTCGATGGATACATCCCCACAATCTACGCTGGGCGTTTCGGGCAAGGCGCCCATATTAACATGATGAGGAAAACCAGAGAGTCGCAAGAAGGCAACACCTAAAAACCACAACGCTTAGCTTTTGCCCCCTCAGTACCTTAAATGACCCGGCTTAAGTCGGGTCATTTTTAAATCAGATACTTTATGGAGTTAAATCTCTCACCCCTCGCGTGGTGGCATAATTCCCTACGTCGGTAAATCTATCCAGCGCAGTCGTCAGATGTGTCTCATCACCATACGCTCTTGCATTGCGGTTATAAATATAATACATATCGGCTTGGTATAACCCAATAGCCGGTACATCATTTACAAAATGCATCAAGAATGATTCGTATTTTTTCGCCCTCAAAGCCCCATCTAAAGTTTCCCGTGCCGCCACTAGTGAATCATCCACCATTGTGCTACTATAATTTGACAAATTAAGCCCAGCAGCTGACGCTTGTGAAGAGTGGAAATATGGCAATGGGTCCGGATCCGCACCAAGTTCAATTTCATACACTAGAATGTCGTAGTTTCGTTTTGCGAGCACATTTGCGATAAAATCCTGCGTCTCATCGTAAACCATCAAATTTGCATCAATCCCAAGCGTAACTAATTCATTTTTAAGTTCCTCGGCTACTGCTGGCAAATATCCAGAATCCACCGTCGCAATATTAAGCGTGATAACTTCTTCCTCAGACATAGTTTCAATTTTTGTGGTCGCCTCAAGAAAATTCTCAGCCGGAATTTCTGGATAATTAGAAAGTTCAATCTGAGACTTTAGCAATGGAAAATCTAACGGATTTTTGCTATGACCAGCTTGACGTAGAGACTCCAGACTAATTCCCTCCCGAATCGTTTGTCGGAGCTCTTTGGATTTTAAGAAGTTATTAGTCGTATTGAAAAATACGAACACGCCAGCGTTAATCGGTGTCTCTTGCCTCACGTAGCTGCCAGACGTCACTCGCTCGGCATCGAGCCCGGATAATTCGGCGGTCGCAGTGACCGTTCCCGTATTTAAAGCCGTCACGATATCATCTTTTGTTGCGAAAGTGTGTACTGCAAAAGTATTTAACATTGGCCGACCAAGATAAAAATACGGATTGGCCGACAAGTAAATCACTTCTTCCCCGTCCAGTGTTGCACTTTGGAGCGCATTAAAAGTAAACGCTCCGCTCGTTACTGGTGCAGTTGAAAAATCATCCTCCGCCAAAGTTTTCAAATTAGCGTCTTCGAGCTCGTGTTTTGGCACAATTGGAATATTGAGCGCCGACATAAAATCAGCATAGGCTGACTTCAAAGTAAATACAATCTCGCCATTGTCACCTTCTTTTACTTCCACGCCGGCTAAATTGGAGCCATAGACGGTATTCACCGCCGGGTTTTTAATAAGGCCAATTGTAAATAGCACATCCTCATTCGTTAAAGGTTTACCATCTGACCACATGAGACCATCTTTTAATTTCATGGTCCAAACTTTTCCGCCTTCGCTTGGCGTCAAAGATTTTGCGAGCATCACTCTGGGATTACCAGAGTAATCCATCGTCACTAGCGTCGCAAACATCAACCGGCTAAGTACCTTTTCGCTATTCGTTGTAGCAAAAAGTGGGTTCATGGAATTTACCCGCCCAAGAGTCGCCTCGGTATATGAACCGCCTTCGACAAACGTATCTTCGGCATAGGAAGCACTAAACCAAAATGCCTGAGTGATTGCGAGCATGATTAGCGCGAGCACTAGCAAGCTCCATTCTAGCACCAAGAGTCTCACATTTTTTATATGTGACAACCTATGGATGAAATTTTCTTCTATGCGTTCGCGACTTTCTTCGCTTGCTTTAACCGATGCACGAGAAAACTTTTTGATTAACTTTTGCCCACGCTTTTTGAGAGTTTTTTTCATATTTATGCCGGAATTAATAACAACCCCAAGATTGAACCTACAAATACTACACTCGTTACAATCGTTGCGACAAACATTGACTTCTCGAGTCCTCGCCTAGTCGTATAAAGCTCGCCAGAACTTCCAAAACCCGCACCGAGTGATGCGCCACGCTGCTGTAGCAAGACCAACAATATTGTCAGGAATGCCGAGATGAATATTACTACTTCTAAGAAACTTCCTATCTGCATATTACTCCTATCTAAAACTATTTTAGCATACTTCTACGTTTGAGTAAAGAATGGTATGTTATGGCAAACCGGTGAGCCTCTTCGTCAATCCGGGCAATCAGCCTAGCGACGTGTGAGCCATCTGGTAGTTCCAGACCAGACTTTTTGCCTGGAATTACCAATGTCACGCTCGCGGACTTACTGTGATCGCCCGATTTATCGCGGCCAATCACCGGTATGCTATAAGGCTGTACTAGTGGTAAAATTGCATTAACTTGTGTAGCGCCACCATCCAAGATGATTAAATCCGGATATTCCCACTCAGCGTGTTTTAGCCGTCTCGTCAAAACTTCTTGCAGACTTTTCAGGTCGTCCGCACGCGACGTCCGTACTTTAAACTTCCGATATTCACTCCTTGCTGCGGCGCCATTTATAAACACCACCATACTACCGACCGTATTTTCTCCAGACTGATGCGAGATGTCATATCCTTCAATTCTCCGCGGCGGCTTCTCAAGCCCTAACATTTTTTGAAGCTCCAAAAGTGCTCGGTCTGACGAAATATCCAAAAATTCTTTGTCCGAAAATACAATTTTCTTTCTGAGTTCTTTTAGTCCAAACAATTGATTCCTCGCCTCGGCCGCGAGTTCATATTCACCACGCGAAGCCGCATCGTACATAGTTTTTTCTAGTTCATGCATCAACTTTTCGCGCCCGCCCTCAAGGTATTTAATCAACTTTCGCAAATTTCGTTTGTAATCTTGGGCTGTACATTTCCCTACTTCTATACCTGGCGTCAAACCAAGATCGGTGTCGAGGGTTTTCTTTCCGTCGTAAGGACGTACGTAATATGGAAAAATCCTCCGGAGCACTCTTAAGGCCTTTTCTACTGCCGTTTTGCCATAAAAAGGCCCGACATAGATAGCCTTGTCGTCCATTGGTGTTCGCGTAAATGATACATATGGTACTTCATCACCCATTGATACGCGTACATATGACACCGTCTTATCATCTCGAAGCAAAATATTCCACTTCGGCATGTATCGTTTTATCATTTCGGATTCCAAAAACAGTGCATCCATCTCGGTATCTACCACAATCCAGTCCGTATCATAAATCTCCGCAACCAAAGCCTCGGTTTTTACATCTTTATGACTTTTTTGAAAATACTGCCGCACGCGATTTTTAAGCACTGCCGCCTTGCCGACGTAAATAATTTCGCCAATCTTATTTTTATGGAAATAAACCCCCGGACTCGCCGGGAGTTTGCTGAGTTTTTGTTTTAGCCTCTCATCCATCTTCTAATTATTCTACTAAAGTATGCTAAAATTGTAAATATGAACGATTTGGAGATTTCAAATATTAGAGCAAGGCAAGTTCTCGATTCGCGTGGCAACCCCACGGTCGAGGCTGAAGTTATTTTAAGCGATAAGTCATATGGTCGAGCCATTGTGCCATCTGGCGCATCCACTGGGGCTGGGGAGGCCTTAGAACTTCGCGATGAAGACGATGAGCGCTACAATGGAAAAGGCGTTTTAAAAGCTGTTTGGAATGTTAATTCTAAAATTCACGACATACTCGTCGGTAATACTTCTAACCCAACCATAGTCGACCACATGATGCTGGATTTGGATGGTACAGAGGATAAATCTTCACTTGGCGCAAACGCGATTCTAGCAGTTTCATTGGCCAACGCTAAGGCTAATGCTCGTTCTTTGAGATTACCTTTTTACCAATATGTTGCCGAGCTCGCTGGTACGGTAGATGAAATGTCCATACCAATGCCGATGATGAATGTTATGAATGGCGGAGCTCACGCTTCATGGGCAACCGACTTTCAGGAATATATGATTATCCCGCGTTCGGCCGGAAACATTGCTGACGCAGTACGTATGGGCGCGGAAGTTTTTCATTCGCTAAAAACTATATTAAAAGACCGCGGCTACCCGACCACCGTTGGCGACGAAGGTGGATATGCGCCATACGTACGTGACGGCAACAATGAGCCACTCGAATGCATTAAACTTGCCGTCGACAAAGCTGGCTACCGATTTGGAGAAGACATTGCCATAGCGATGGATATTGCGGCTAGCGAATTTTACGATGCCACCCCAAATAATCCATTGCATAACCATGGGCATTATACATTGAAGACCAACGGTGAATGGAAGACGGCTGACGAGCTCATTGATTGGTATAACTGGATTGTGGATAATTATCCAGTGGTATCTATTGAAGATGGCCTCGCTGAAGATGACTGGTCGAATTGGAAAAAGTTAACCGAACGTCTCGGCGGCCGCATCCAATTAGTCGGCGATGATTTGTTTGTGACAAACACCAAGCTCCTAAGTCGCGGCATCAAAGAAGGCATCGCAAATGCTATTTTGGTTAAGCCAAATCAAATAGGTACTTTGACTGAAACCATCGAGGCTGTCATGATGGCAAAAGACGCTGGCTATGCCACCGTAATGTCGCATCGCTCGGGCGAGACTGAAGATGTGTCTATCGCGCACCTCGCCGTTGGGCTTGGTACTGGACAAATCAAGACCGGTTCCCTCTCACGCAGTGAGCGTATTGCAAAATATAACGAACTTATTCGTATTGCTGATACGAATTCTAGTCTCGGTCTTTATAACCCATTCTAAAATAAAGCGTATCCATAAAAAAATACCCCGCTAGGGGTATTTTGTACTATACAGCATTTGCTTCGCGGAATCCGTCGTAGAAGTTCTCTGAAATTTTCGGATGACCGATGCGGTTGGCGGCTTTTACTATCTCATTTACGTCATCAGTAATTTTAAATATATCGGTGTCTTTAATGCCAATCATCTTAAGTTTCGTCATCTCGCGGATAATTTTATCAAAGCTCTTCCAGTAGGACTTTCCGACTAGAAACACCGGCATCTTCGGCATCTTTTCCTCTTGCATCAAGCATAAAATTTCTGACAGCTCATCCATCGTCCCAAATCCACCCGGGAAAAAGACAAAGACTTTTGCCGCCATCGCCAGCGCTACTTTTCGTGCAAAGAAATATTCAAACGTCAGACAGTCCGTGAGATATGGATTTGGAAATTGTTCGTGTTTCAAAGTGATATTAAGCCCAATTGTCCGTCCACCAATTTCATACGCGCCATGCGAGGCCGCTTCCATAATACCGGGTCCGCCACCGGTCACTACTGCATGGCCGTTTTTTGCAAGTAAACCGCCGAGCTTGTATGCCAGTTTGCAATATTTATTATCCTGTGATAGCCTTGCGGATCCGAAAACCGTTACACCTTGCGGAAATGACCGTACTATTTGCAAGCCTTGTCCCAAATCTTTTGCGTATGCATTTGCTCGCTCGATATCCGCGATTGATAGTTTCTTAAGTAATTCTTCCTCAGCCTTTAGCATAAATCCTCCTTCAGGTTAAACTTTTGTATCATCATCGGATGTAGGTCTTCATCACTAGTGAGTATGCCGGTATTTGCACCAATCTTGGAAACCACGGCAGTGGAATTGGCGGATGCAAATATTAGAGATTTTCTAAAACTCTTACCGTCAGCATATGCCGCAAGGAACCCAGAGCCAAATGCATCACCCGCTCCGGTTACGTCGCGCACCTTGACATCTTCATAGATGCCGAATCGGTATGTCTCTTTGGCTTCGCGATTGCCTGCAATCCCGCCCATCATGCCATCAGTGATAATTACTATCGGGGCATATCCGTTCAGATGGTATAGCAACTCGGCCAATGTTGCTCCTGGCACTAATTTTGAAGCTTCGGCTTTATTTAGAATGAGCACATCTACATATTTCATGAGTCTCAAAAGTTCGCGCGGATAGTTTAATTCTCTCGCGCCAGGATTAAACATTATTTTAGTCCCCATCGCATTTGCCTTTTCAAAAAATGCCAAAGTCGTTGCTAAATCACCATACAAAGTTGTGACATATAACCAATCCGGCTGCAATCTATCTAAGTCTCGCACCGCAAAGTTGCTAAACTTTTCGCTTATCCCACGACAAGCCAAAATTGTCCGCTCCCCACTTTTAGAGTCAAGCAAGACTATTGATGTACCGGTGGTTTTGCTGGATGAAAACTCCACATAGCTACTATCAATCTCCTCGCGATCCAGCGCTCTAAGAATAGCGTCTCCTGCCGCATCGCGTGCAATGTTTGTCATTAGTATGGTCTCGTGTCCGTAGCGTGCGAATGAAATTGCCGAGTTGATACCACCACCGCCTACGCTATATGACAATCGGTCGATATCGACCTCGGAGCCGACTAGCACTTTTCCAAAAATTGCCTCTTTGCCAATCGTGGTTGGTTTTAAGTCGTCATGGTCAATCAAATAAATATCCTGCGTCGCCGATCCAATTGATACGATCCTAGCCATTATAGTACCACTCCGCTTTTGTCAATCTCCGCCACCAGTTCTTCAAAAGTCGCCGCCGGATTTTCAGACTGCGACAAGGCTGAGCCGACGTTAATTACGTCAAGATCCGCATGCGCCAAGGCTCTGATGTTTGTGATATTGGCACCACCATCCCAACCAATTTCCAGTTCCGGCTTCATTGCACGGATAAGTGGAATTTTTTCGGTTTGCATCAGATCTGCTTGCGATCCCTGCATGCCAATAGTCCCAGCAAAAACCAGTACGTGGTCAACTTCTTCAATATAATTTTGTACATCACCCGGAAACGTAGCTGGTAAAAGTGCAATCCCAGTCCTAATGCCGTGCTCTTTTAGTGACTTAATCATTGGCATCAAATCCTCTTGCACTTCTGCATGCATAATGCAAAGCGAGGGGTTCAGTTTTAATATCGTATCAAGATATTCAGACGGCTTCGCTACGATTAAATGCAAATCCGCTTTCCAGTTACGTGGCCACCAAACATTTGTAATGTCTAGAGTTTGCGTTGGCGCAAAGATTCCATCAGACACGTCTATTTGCACGCGTCTAGTAAAAACATTGATGCGCTCTATCTGCGTGCGATAATCTATCTTATTGTTTGATAAAATCGTCGGGACGATTGTTACTTCCCTAATCATAATCGCTCCTTTCGTCTAAACGATTAATTCGTCGCACTCGCCTCTCAAGAGGCTCAAAATTTGTCTGCAAAAAAGTTTGTGCAATTTCCTTTGCAGAGTCAAAATTCATAAAATGCGCCGACAGGCATAGCACATTTGCGTCGTCGTGTTCACGGGCGAGTTGGGCCGACTCTGGCGTATTGCAATGTGCTGCACGGATACCTTTGAAACGATTTGCCTGAATCGTCATGCCATGCGCCGAATCGCAAATCAATACCCCAAACGCTTCAGGGTCTTTTTTCACCGACGTGGCGACCCTGATTGCTGGATCATTAAAATCATCTCCTTCGGCAATTTCATAGGCACCTTCATCGGTCACCTCATACCCATTATTTGCCAAAAAATCAATAAGCTGGCTTTTTAATTCAAACCCTCGATAATCTGCACCAATATAGACTTTCATCCCTAGTTTTCTCCGTAATTTAATGCTAGCTCAACCAAACGATTCGAATACCCCCATTCATTGTCATACCAGGCTACAATCTTAATCATGTTGCCGCCTACGACATCAGTGAGTGGCAAATCAACAATGCAAGAATGCGGATCACCGATGAAATCGGATGATACTAGCTCCTCGCTAGTCACGCCGATAATACCTTCATAGTACGGTTCTTTAGAGATGTTTACGAAAAGCTCATTTAATTCATCTTTGGTGGTGTCGCATTTTACAATGGCAGTAATATCTGCCAACGATACAACTGGGGTTGGTACTCTCACCGAAAGACCCGTAAAGCGGTCCTTAAGAGCTGGGATAGTTAGCGCTGCGGCTTTTGATGCTCCAGTGGTTGTCGGGATGATGTTTTCGGCGGCACTCCTAGCTTCGCGCAAGTCCTTGGCTGGCGCGTCCAATATACGCTGTGAGCCAGTATATGAGTGGACCGTCGTCATCATGGCTTTATCTACACCCAGGTTATCTTCGAGTACTTTCATGATTGGTGCGATGCAATTCGTCGTGCATGATGCATTTGACAAAATTGCATCAGTATCTTCTATGATTTCTTCGTTTACACCTAGCACTACGGTCTTTGCGCCGTCACCTTTTGCTGGGGCTGAAATAATCACCCTTTTTGCTCCAGCGTCGATGTGTGCCTTAGCTAGCTCTGGTTTGGTAAATAACCCAGTCGCCTCAAGTACTACATCTACGCCGAGATCCCTCCACGGTAAAGCGGCCGGGTCTCTCTCCGCATAGACTGGGATTTTTACGCCATCCACCATGATGACGCCATCCTCAGCGCCGACTTCTTTTTCGTAAGTACCGTACGTTGAATCGTGTTTCAAAAGATGTGCTAAAGTCTTTGCGTCAGTAATGTCATTAATCGCAACAACTTCAGCGTCTTTACGTTCATTCAAAATTTTAAACGCATTTCTGCCAATCCGCCCAAACCCATTAATCGCAACTTTTATCATCCTACCTCCTAAAAAATATGCTTATGTCAATTATAACATAAGCATATCGAAAATTGTAGACAATTTTTAGCGAGCAAAATGTGCAAATGCGCGGTTTGCTTCAGCCATGCGGTGGCAATCTTCCTTCTTCTTGAAGGCTGCGCCAGTCTCATTGTAAGCATCAACGATTTCAGCTTCAAGCCGCTTCGCATATGGCATACCCTTGCGAGCGCGTGCTGCCTGCACCATCCAGGTGAAAGCAAAATGCATTTGACGATGGCCTGCAATTGGGAATGGAATCTGGTAGTTTGCACCACCAACACGGCGAGATTTCACCTCAAAATCCGGCGATACGTTAGCGATTGCCTTTTCGAGTACCTCGACTGGGTTTTCAGATTTCAATTTCTTTGCAGCGCCTTCAATAGCGGCATAAACTGCACGCTCTGAAGCTTGCTTTTTGCCATCTAGCATCGACTTGTTGATAAGTCTCTGTACATAGATTGACTGATATTTGCGATCTGGATTAACTTTACGTTCCAGAGATTTAGTAGTTTTACGCGGCATTTACTTACCCTCCTTCTTAGCGCCGTACTTAGAACGGCCCTGTTTGCGACCTTGCACACCCTGAAGATCTAGGGTACCACGCACGATATGATAACGCACACCAGGAAGATCTGGTACACGACCACCACGCACTAGTACCACTGCGTGCTCCTGCAAGTTGTGGCCTTCGCCACCAATATAAGCCCAAACCTCTTGACCATTGGTAAGACGCACACGAGCAACTTTACGCATAGCGGAGTTTGGTTTCTTCGGAGTCTTAGTGGTTACCTTGATACATACACCACGTTTCAAAGGTGCAGCAGTCTCGTAGCGCTTAGTCTTCAAAGTATTCACGATGGAACCAAGTGCTGGAGATTTTGATTTCTTCGCAGCCTTTTTTCTTGGCTTGCGAATCAACTGATTGATAGTTGGCATTAAAAATCCTTTATTATATATTATTATACATATTGCCCCGTTTGTTTACAGCAATAACAAACGAGATGAAACTCTTTACCTAATTATAGCACTATTTGTTTACTTTGACAAGATAATCCAAAGTTTTTTCGATAATCATGCGATTCTGGATGTCGCCTTTTACATTTGGATCTTTCAAAGATTTCAAAGCTTCTGGTGATTTCTTGTAAACTTCGCGTAGCTCGGCGATTTTTGCGTTCACCTCTTCCTCCGGAACGGTGATTTTTTCGGCCAGTGCAAGGTTTTGGAGCACTAACGAACCCTTGACTCTTGATTCGGCCGCTTTGCGGGCTTTCTTTTCCCAAGATTCCATTGTCTCACCGGATCGTTCAAGGTATTTTTCAAGATCCATGCCCATCGAGGCGGCATTGCGGCTCACATCTTCGCGAATCATCCGCATCTGGTCGTCGATCAAGATTTCCGGTGCAGAAACTTTTGATTTCTTAACAAGTGCCTCTACTAGGTCGTTTTTATACTTTTCCAGATTTTGATGCTCGGTCTGGGCAGTCAAATTCTTTTTAATGTCTTCTTTTAAAGCCTTCAAATCATTAAACGGACCGCATTTTTTAGCGAGTTCGTCATCGATTGCTGGCTTAATTACTTCGTTAATTTGCTTTAGTAAAACTTCAAAAGTCGTCTTTTTCCCAGCCAAATCTTTTACGCCATAATCTTTCGGGAAAGTAAGTGCTAGTTCAAACTTGTCACCTGGTTCGTGGCCGACAATGCCGTCTTCAAACCCAGGAATAAATGTGTTGGAACCGAGCGTCAATTTGTAATCTTTCGCTGAACCACCATCAAATGCCTTGCCGTCTTTTTTGCCCACAAAATCAATCACTACCTCATCGGTTAACTTAGCCGCTCGCTTGGTTACCTTTTTCTCTGCAAAAGACGTCGCGATGTTTTCAAGCACTCCGTCGATATCTTTAGCCGAAATTTTAACCTCGTCCGGCTTCAAACCAAGCTTCTTATAATCACCGAGTTTTACTTCTGGCAAAACCTCGCCAGTTGCGGTATATTCCAAAATCTCTCGCGGCACATACTTAGTGATATTGGCACCCGGAAGAGCTAGCGGCTGCTTGGAGTTTTCCATGAAAGCTGGAATAATCGTCTCGCGCACGGCGATATCTGCCGTCGTGGCGTTGATGTCGTTTTCTGGGATAAATTTCTTTGCGACATCTACTGGCACTTTGCCTTTTCTAAAACCAGTAACGTTCACATCTTTGACAAGTCGCTCCAAAGCCTTGTCTTCGTATTTTTTTAAGTCCTCACCATCTAGAGTTACGGTAATCTCAATCTGCGAATCAGACAATTTCTTTAATTTTGTTTTCATAAAAAACTCCTATAATTTCCTAAATTATACCATAAAAATCGCAAAAATCATAAAACTAGCGACTTAGTTTTTACGGAAGTGTCTCACTACGAATGTCGGGTCGACTTCGAGCTTGACCCCAGGATTCAAAATGCCATATTTATCAAACGCATTTTTGATGTCAGTGTAAAGCGTCATCTCATCATCCGACATTTCCTCGCTAGATACGAGAGCCTTGATGCGCCCCTCGGCTGAGCCGCCGGCTATTTTGCCGCCCTCTCGTCTTATGATAAAACTACTAGCCCTTAGGAATGCCACGCTCTTTTTACTAAAATCTTTTTCCGTGGTATCAAATTTCGGACGTAAACTGTAACAATTTGTCATGTACGAGCCATAAAGCGCCAATTCCATACCTAGGCTCCCCTCTAGTACCTTGATGTCTTGGATAAAATTCTCTAAATTTTTAGCTGGTACCGTAAAATTGGTCACAATAGGAACACGCTCGCCATTTTTGGTTTGATTTAAGAAACTGACTAGCGAATTGTCGAGCTCATCTAAGTCTTCACTATTCTTTCCATTTTCAGTTATCAGGAACGTATTTCTTGGTAGAACTTTTCGTACACTTTCGATTTTTCTGAGTGCCGTATTGGCCCTATGGTCAAATTCGGCCTGCACCACAAAACCATCTTCCAATTTTCCAGTGATTTTGCCAAGCTTTTTGCCGGTTTCCTCTGCAACTTTCATAATCCGCACATCGTATAGATTTAATTTGCGTGGCTTCATTGGCGCTACCATGTCGAGGAAATTTTGCGCCATTTTAAAATCACTAAAAGTTGCCACTGCGTGCCTGACGTGACTTTCAATTGGCACGGCTCTCAAAATCACTTCGGTAATAATTCCGAGTGTCCCCTGCGCTCCAAAGAATAGCGGCATAAGGTCAATCGAACCCTTCTGGACTGATTTTGTAATCGTCTGATATCCTGCTCGCCCCATTGGTTTTTTTGACATCTCTTTAATTAACAAACTATGTTTCTCCGCTAATTTTGCAATTTTGCTATAGATCTTGCCAGTAGGATTTTTTTCGGCAGTCTTCTTTTTTAGCGTACGGGCCCCCATCCTGGAGGTCTGCAAAATACTGCCATCCGCCAAAACTACCTCGATACGCTCGACGTGATTCATGATACCGCCGTATTTGCCGGCAAAATCATCCGATGGAAGATTTGAAATCAGTCCGCCAATCGTCTCCATCTCGTGCCCCGCAACCGGAATCGTTAGGCCATTTAGAGACAAAGCAGTATTTAATTCTTTTAAGGTAATCCCCGCCTGTACGCGCACTAATCTCTCGCGCTTGTCCGCCTCGAGCAGACGGTTCAATTTGTCAGTCAAAATAATCATTCCACTACCGAGGTCGGCACCAGTTTCGTCGAGCCCCGAACCACGCACCGTAATTGGCGCTTTTACATCTTTCAGCGCAAGTTGATAACAAAATCGCGCTAGCCTCTGTACATCTTCCGTGGATTCAGGTAAAGCTACTAGCTTTGGCTTAATGGCTAGTACTGAAAGGTCGGTTGAGTATTTTTCAAGTATTTCGGGAGAATCAAAAACATTTCCAACAATCAGCTGATTCAAATACCTTGCGATTTTTCCCATCCTGCTTATGATTATAACATACAAAATTACGATTTTGCGGAATTTTTTTCACGATAGTTTTGAATCGCCTCACGCAAAGCATCGTGACCCAGTACCGAGCAATGAAATTTGTGTTTTGGCAAATTTCCAAGATAATCATCAATCATTTTGGCATCGATTTTTAGCGCTTCATCCAAAGTTTTGCCCTTTGCAAGCTCCGACAGGGCCGAAGTTGAGGCGATCGCCGAAGCGCAGCCGTAAGTCTTCCAACGAATGTCGGCAATCTTGTCGTCTTTTACGACGATATACATTTTCATCTGGTCGCCGCAGATTGGGTTCCCCACTATTCCGACTGCATCAGCCTCAAACGCATTCTCGTCCCCCATCAAAAAGTTCCGCGGGTTCAAAAAATGGTCTTTTACCGTTTCTGTATAAATCCAATCTTGATTCTCCATCTTGCTCCTTACATTTTTATTGTACTAATTTTTTGCAGGCGGTCAATGATGCCGGGCAGTACCGCCATTACCTTCTCTATATCCGCCTCAGTATTATCGGTCCCAAACGAAAATCTAATCGATGAATGTGCCACTTCCGCATCGCCAGTCTTGGCCATAAGCACATGTGACGGCTTCGTATCGCCAGCCGCGCAGGCCGACCCAGTGGACACCACTACTCCCTCGGCGTCAAGATAAAGCTGGATTGATTCCCCTTCCGCCGCCCGAAACGAAGCATTTAGTATATTAGGCAAAGATTTTCCGTATCCTAGGTTGGTGTTTAGGCTGCTCCCCGGTATTTCATTTAGGATTCTCTGCGCTAAATTGTCGCGCAATTTTCGCACTTCCAAGTCGTAAATTTCCCAACTTTTTTCACTTAAAACTTTTTCTAGCGCCACACCAAAACCCACAATCCCAACCGTATTATAAGTGCCACCACGCCGCTTGTTTTCCTGGTTGCCGCCAATAATCAGAGGTTTTAGAGGCACACCTTTTCGCACGTAAAGCGCACCCACCCCCACCGGACCGCCGATTTTGTGTGCCGAAAAAGTCGCATAATCTAGCCCCAGCCTCTTTACATCTAACGGTATTTTGCCGAGCGCTTGCGTGAGGTCGGAGTGTAAATATGCCCCACGTCTCTCTGTCACGAGTGGCTTCCCCCAGTCGTTTTTGGCTTCAAATAGCCCTGATGATGCAGGCGCCTGGATTTTTGCCGCTTTTTTACGTATTTCGTCTAAATCTAGTATCTCTCCGGTCTCGTTATTTGCTAACATATAAGAGTATAATTTGGGCAATTTATCGCCAGCGTAGACCCTAGCCGCCTCAATGATTGAATGATGTTCGAGCGGTGATGTCTCAATCTGGCACCCCTCAAAAGTCCGAATCACGGTATTGTTTGACTCGCTCGCCCCAGAAGTAAAGATAATTTCCTCCGGTTCGGCATTGATGAGTTTAGCTAGTAATTCCCTCGTCTTCTCAACCTCATTCATTGCCAGATGTCCCGGTGTGTGAAGTGCTGACGCATTGGCAAAAAACTTTTCCTCCGCCCCCCGCATTGCTTCTCTCACCTCTGGCAAAAGTGGCACCGTTGCCGCGTAATCTAAATACACCATAATATTAAGATTATACCGCATCCCCCAAGAAAACGCCAGCCAGTATTGACTTTTTTAAGCATATGTGATATAATAGAGACATAGTTATCTCTCTCTTGTAGGAGGTGGTTATATGAGAGAAACTAAGATCGTTATGCTCCGGCCGGAGTGGCATCAGGAAGATCGAGCGAATCGTTTTTCCTCGATGGCTCGGCCAAGGCAAAAAAAAGCCGACGAGGACATCGTGGCCAGGGCCTACGCCTGGGCGGTCTCGGCCCAAGAAAAGTATGGGTTTATCGCCACACCTATCGAGCTGGACGGGTTTGAGAATGGCGACAAACTCACCTATAATCCCGCAGAGGTTTACGTCTCGGTGTTCTATGATGAGAAGACTGATATGGCAATCCTGAGACGGGATTGGGACGGCGGATATTTGGTCCAGTACAACGTGCTGGTAAACTACGCCGAGCTCAAAAAAATCGCTCCGCATTCCATGAAACAACTCCTGGAAAACGGGGTCAAACTTTACAAGAGGCTGGGGGGATAGCTTCGTACTTCACGGGGGCTCCGCATCGGA
>JAEEGL010717413.1_pt1 | contig 20621 bp, 19 predicted proteins | sample 9134231 | NCBI WGS metagenome assembly JAEEGL01 (sample SAMN16246548, study PRJNA631951) | gut metagenome | biome: gut microbiome; feature: rumen; material: fiber-attached | host: Bos | place: Iran: Karaj | collected 2018-10
GGGTGGCTTTGCCGCCCCGAGGACGATTTTTGCGAAGCAGAGCTTGCCCTGCGAGAGCAAATAATCGCTTCCTTGCAGTTTTTGCGCCCGGAAATTCCCGCAGGAATTTCAGCAAAAACTGTAAACCTCTTGTCCATCCTTTAATCATTTTTCGTTTCGACCAAACCGCCTATCCGATCAGCCCAGCCAACCGCTCAAAATGAATCTCCGATTCATTTTGAGCGAGCAAATAAAGTTAAAGAAAAGATAACCCCCGCCCCCGGCGGGCTGTGCTACAATACGTACGACAATCAAATACGCGTTTGTGGTGCCCGGGGGCCCTTATGGGTCTGGTCCGGGTGAAAAGGGAAGCCGGTGCAAATCCGGAGCAACAGCCATTACTGTGATGGGATGGCGGGCGCAATAGCCATTGAGCGATGCTTGAGAAGGCGCGTCCGCGGGAAAGCAGTTTCCGCGTCCTCAGCCAGGAGACCTGCCGCATGCGTTTGTGAGACCGGTTTCCTGGGCGTGTGAGAAAAGCGGTGCTCGGCTGTACGGTTCGGCTTTTGCCGGACGGCTTTTTCCTGTGCGCGGCAGATCGGGCGCAAGGGAAAGGAAAGCTCTGCCTGTGGTATCGTATGCCCTGGAGATAGATTATTTTCAGGAGGATACCCCCATGAAGCGTTTCCTTTCCCTTGCGTTTTTTGTGGCGCTGGCGCTCGTGTGCGCGCTGGCGTTTGCCGAAGAGACTCCGGCGGCCCTGACCGTGACCGGCCAGTTGGAGCTTGAGTACGCCACCCAGTTCCGCGTGGACTTCTGCGAGGGCGGCTACAGCCTCATCACTAACTCCGACGGCGCGCGCTTTCTGACCGTGCCCGAGGGCGCGAGCGCCCCCGAAGGACTGGACGAGGACATCGTGCTGCTTCAGCAGCCGCTTGACAATCTTCTGATCTCCTCCACCCCCACCACGAGCCTCATCAACGCCATCGGCGCGCTGGACAAGGTCACCATGACCACCCAGGAGTATGACGGCTGGTACATCGACGACGTAAAGCGGGCCATGGACGAGGGCAAAATGACCTACATCGGCAGCTACAAGGCCCCGGACTTTGAGTACCTGGTAGCCAATCCCCCGTCCTTTGCCGTGTTCTCCACGATGCTGGACAGCGTGCCGGACGTGGCGGAAAAGCTGAAGGAGCTGAACATCCCCTACCTGCGCGACACCTCCACCTACGAGAGCCATCCCCTGGCGCGCATGGAGTGGGTCAAGCTCTACGGCGTATTGCTGAATAAGCAGGCGGAAGCCCAGGCGCACTACGAGGCCCAGAAGGCCCTGGTGGATTCCATCGGCGCCGAGTCCACCGGCAAGACCGTGGCGATGTTCTACATCACCTCCAAGGGCGATCTGTACACCCGCAACGCGGGCGACTACATGGCCAAAATGCTGGAGCTGGCGGGCGGCGTGTACGCGATGCCGGAGCTGAACCCCGAAAAGAGCGGCACCCAGAAGGTGAGCCCGGAGGAGTTCTACGTTTCCGCGGGCGAAGCCGATTTCATCATCTACATCTGGAGCATGGGCGGAAAGCCCGAAACCATGGAGGCCTTCCTGGAGCGCAGCCCCATCCTGAAGGACTTTAAGGCCGTAAAGGACGGCAACGTCTGGTTTACCACGCCCGACTACTTCCAGATCAACGACACCCTGGGCGCGATGATCCTGGACATGAACAAAATGCTGACCAACGAGGACGAAAGCGTGACCCGCTTCACTTACCTGTTCAAGCTTTCATGAACCGTTCCATCAGAACCGCCCGTACGGTTGTGATGTTCGCTTTGCTGGTGTTTGCGTTCTGGCTGGGTATCGTGCTGAACGTAAACACCGGCAGCCTGCACATTCCCCAAAGCGAGATCGCAAAAATCATCCTGTCGGGCGGCCGCGACCAAAGCCGCGAGGCCAACGTCATCTGGAAACTCCGCCTTCCCCGCCTGCTGGCCGCGGCGGTGCTTGGCGGAGCGCTTGGCGTATCCGGCTATCTTTTGCAGAATTTTTTCCGCAATCCCATCGCCGGGCCCTACGTGCTCGGCATTTCCAACGGCGCAAAGCTGCTGGTCGGCTTTGCGATGATCTTTGTTTTGCGCCGCTATTCGGGCGTGCCCTTCTGGGTGATCATGGCTTCGGCTTTTCTCGGCTCGATGCTTGTGACGGGCTTTGTGCTGCTGTTTGCAAGAAGGGTCAAAAGCATGACGGCGCTGCTGGTCATCGGCATCATGATCGGCAGCGTCTGCACCGCCGCGACGGACTTTCTTGTGCAGTTTGCAGACGACGCCAACGTCGCAAACCTGCACGACTGGTCCATGGGCAGCTTTTCCGCCGTGAGCTGGAAAAACCTGCACGTGGCCTCCGCGGTCATTTTGCTGTCCGTGGCGGGCTCGTTTATGCTGGTCAAGCCCATCTCCGCCTACCAGCTGGGCGAAGCCTACGCCCAGAGCATGGGCGTAAACGTTAAGCGCTTCCGCGTGCTGCTGATCAGTCTGAGCAGCCTGCTCAGCGCCTCCGTCACCGCGCTCAGCGGCCCCATCTCCTTTGTGGGGGTGGCCATACCGCACCTTACCAAGCTGCTGTTTGGCACGGCCAGGCCCCAGATCGTGATCCCGGGCTCGTTTCTGCTGGGCGGGGCGTTTTGCATGTATTCGGATCTGCTGGCGCGCACGCTGTTTTCGCCAAGCGAAATCGCAATCAGCACCGTGACGGCGCTTTTTGGCGCGCCGGTTGTGATCGCGCTGATGCTGAAGCGGCAAAGGAGGAGAGAAATTGACTCCTGAGTTCGTACTGGACGTAAAGGGCCTTGCGGTGGGATACCGGGGCAAAGCGCTGATCCGCGACATCCGATTTATGCTTCCAAGGGGCAGCATCCTTACGCTGATCGGCCCAAACGGCGCGGGCAAAAGCACGATACTGAAAACCATCACCCGCCAGCTTGCGAAAATCGCGGGCACGGCTGCGCTGGACGGCAGGGAACTGACCGCCTATCCCCAGGCGCAGCTTGCAAAGCGCCTTGCGGTGGTGCTCACCCAGCGCGTGCAGCCGGAGATGATGAGCTGCTTCGAGGTGGCCGCCATGGGGCGCTATCCCCACACGGGGCGCTTTGGGAGCCTTAGCCAGCGCGACCGCGAGATCGTGTACAAAACCCTGGAGCGGGTGCACGCCCTGGAGCTTGCCCAGAGAGACTTTAACCAGCTCTCTGACGGGCAGCGCCAGCGGGTGCTTCTGGCCCGGGCCCTGTGCCAGGAGCCGGAGGTACTGGTGCTGGACGAGCCCACGAGCTTTCTGGACATCCGCTACAAAATAGAGCTGCTGGGCATTTTGCAGCAGGAGGCGCGGGAAAACCGCCTGACCGTTGTGCTGTCCCTGCACGAGATCGACCTTGCGGAAAAGATCAGCGATTTCGTCATGTGCGTAAAGGGCGAGGCGATCTCCGCCTACGGCCCGCCCCAGAGCGTGTTTACGGACGAGTACATCCGGCAGCTTTACGCGCTTGAAGACGGCTGCTATCTGTGCAGCAGGGGCAGCGTGGAGCTCAAGCGCCCCGAGGGCCCGCCCCGGGCGTTCGTGGTGGGGGGCGCGGGCTTTGGCCTTCGCCACTACCGGGCGCTGCAGCGAAGGCGGGTACCCTTTTCTGCGGGCATCCTGTTTGAAAACGACGAAGAGTTTGAAGTGGCCAGGGCGCTTGGCGATAAAGTCGTCAGCGTGCCCGCCTTTGAAGAAATGGGAAACAGCCACCTGGAGGCCGCGCTGAGCGAGGCCCGAAAATGCGGCTGCGTGCTGGACGCGGGCGCGCCCTGCGGTGCGCTCAACCGGCAAAACGCAGTTCTTTTGTCCCGCGCGGCCAGCGAAGGCCTGCGCATTATAAAAGAAGCAGATGAACTTGATTGACGTAATCAGCGCGGGTCCGGGGGATTTTGCCCTGCTGACCCAGGCCGCACGGGAGGCGCTTTTTGCGGCGCGGCACGTCTTCGGCGCGGAAAGATACCGGGTGCTTGCGGGCGGCGGGGCCGTTTTTCACAGCGTCACGCCGCTTGAGGCTGCGCTTTGCAAAATCGAAGAGCTCCATACCCAGAATGCGAAGCTGGCCGTGATCGTAAGCGGCGACGCGGGGCTGTACAGCCTGCTGGGCGTTTTGAGAAGGCGCTTTAGCGCTGAGGCCCTGAATGTGATCCCCGGCGTCAGCAGCCTGCAGTACCTCTGCGCAAAGCTCGGCACGCCCTGGCAGGACGCGCGCGTGCTCTCCGCCCACGGGCGGGAACTGAGCGCAGTGGCGCTGTGCTTTGCCGCGCGCACGAACGCCCATGTGTTCGTGCTGCTGGACGGCGAAAGAAACCCCGCCTGGGTAAAGCGCGCGCTGAGCGAAGGCGGCCTTAGTGCGCTAAGGCTTTACGTCGGCGAGCGCCTGAGCTACCCGAACGAGCGCGTCGCCCTCTACGAGGAGCGCGTATACGACGGTCTCAGCTGCGCCCTGATCGAAAACGACGCGCCCGAGCGCCATGCGCCCGTTTTCGGCCTGGACGATGAAAGCTTTATCCGCGGGAAAACCCCCATGACCAAGCGGGAGATCCGCGCGCAGATCCTGAGCGCCCTTCGCCTGACGCCCGAGGCCGTATGCTGGGACGTGGGCGCGGGTACGGGCAGCGTGAGCGTGGAGATGGCGCTTTGCTGTCCCCTCGGCAGCGTGTACGCGATCGAACGGGACGAAGAGGCTCAGGCGCTGATCGAACAAAACGGTAGGCATTTTGGCCTTTTGAACCTTTGCCTCGTGCGCGGGGAAGCGCCAGAGGCGCTTAAAGGTCTGCCCGCCCCCACCCACGTGTTTCTGGGCGGAACGGGGCGCGAAACGGAGGCGATCCTGTCGCTGCTTCAGGGGCTGAACGCCCCCGTCCGGCTTTGCGCCACCGCCGTGACCCTTGAAACGGAAAAGACACTGTTTGAGCTGCTGAGCCCCCTGCCCGGCTTTTGGGCGGTGCAGATCTGCGCAAGCCGCATCGAAAAGCTCGGCTCCTATCACATGCGAAAGGCCCTGAATCCCGTCACGGTATTCGCGGCAGATATCGGAGGAAACGCATGATCTACTTTGTTGGCGCGGGCTCCGGCGACCCGGAGCTCATCACCGTAAAAGGCAAAAGGCTTTTGGAGGAGGCCGCCCTCGTGGTCTACGCGGGCTCGCTGGTCAATCCGGCGCTGCTGAACTGGTGCCGGCCCGAATGCGAGAAGGTGGACAGCGCGCGCCTCACGCTGGAGGAAATCGTCGCGCTTCTGTGCGCGCGCGGGGAGGACGAAACCGTGGTCCGCCTGCACACGGGCGACCCCTCGCTCTACGGCGCCATCGCGGAGCAGATGCGCCTGCTGGACGAAAAGGGGCGCGCTTACCAAGTCGTGCCGGGCGTAAGCTCCATGAGCGCAGCGGCTGCGGCGCTGAAGGCGGAGTTTACCCCGCCGGGCGTAAGCCAGAGCGTGATCATCAGCCGCCGGGCCGGGCGCACGGCGGTGCCGGAGAAGGAGAACATCCCCTCCCTTGCCTCCCACGGCGCGTCCATGGTGCTGTTTTTGAGCGCAGGCATGCTGGAGGATTTGTGCAGGGAGCTGATCCAGGGCGGCTATGCCCCCGGCACCCCGGCGGCGGTGGTGTACAAGGCTTCCTGGCCGGACGAGGAGATCGTGCGGGGCAGCCTGAGCGATCTTCCTGAAAAGGCGCGGCACATCACCAAAACCGCGCTGGTTCTGGTGGGCGACTTTCTGAAGGGCGCATCCGAGCGCTCCCGGCTGTACGACCCCACGTTCACCCACGGCTTCAGGGAGGCGGAAAAATGACCGTGCGCGCCATCGCCTTTACCCAGGCGGGGCAGGCCTGGGAGGAAAAGCTGGGCTTTCCGGTGGAGCGCGGCGTCCCCGTAAAACAGTGGACGCAGGAACATTTTGCCTCCAGCGACGCGCTATTGTACATCGGGGCCTGCGGCATCGCCGTGCGCGCAATCGCGCCCTTTGTCAAAGACAAGCTGAGCGACCCCGCCGTGGTGGTGATGGACGAAATGGGCCGGCATGTGATCCCCCTCCTCTCCGGACACGTCGGGGGCGCAAACGAGCTGGCGCTGGAAATCGCCGCCAAAACGGGCGCGAGCCCCGTCATAACCACCGCGACGGATCTGCGGGGTCTTCCCGCCATCGACGTGTGGGCGGTCAAAAACGACTGCGCCATCGAAAACCCAGGCGCAATCAAGCATTTGTCCTCCGCGCTGCTTGCGGGCGAGCGCGTGGGGGTCGCAATCAGCGAAAGAACGATCAAGCCCCCCTTCCCCGTGACCCTGACCCTTCGCCCCCGCACGCTGGTGCTGGGTGCGGGCTGCAAAAAGGGACTGGACGAAGCGCTGTTTGAGGAGCGGGCGCTGGAATTTTTAAGCCGCAACGGCGTCTCCCTTCTGTCGGTAAGGGCGCTTAGCACCATCGACGTAAAGCAAAACGAAGGGGCGTTTGTGCGCTTTTGCGAAAAGTACCGCCTGCCGCTTCTGACCTACAGCGCCCAGGCTCTGAAGGCCCTGCCCGGCATCTTTGCCCACAGCGATTTTGTGGAAAAGACGGTGGGCGTTGGAAACGTCTGCGAGCGCGCGGCGGTGATGGCGGGCGGACGCCTGCTGATCGGGAAGACCGTGAGCGACGGCCTCACCCTGGCGCTTGCAGGGGAGATGGACGGATGAAGCAGCTGCGGGAGGGCTTCACCACCGGCAGCTGCGCCGCCGCCTGCGCGCTGGCCTCCTGCCTTTGGCAAAGGGACGGCGCGTGCCCGGAGGCGGTCTCCCTCACCGTGCCGGAGGGCAAAACCTACGCCCCGCGCATCCATCCGCTTGCGCCCTATCGCTGCGCCGTGTATAAGGACAGCGGCGACGATCCGGACGTGACGAACAGCTGCGAGGTGTGGGCAGAGGTCGCGCCCGCAGACGAAGAGGGCGAGATCCGCTGTTTGGCGGGCGAGGGCGTGGGCGTGATCACAAAGCCCGGACTCAAGCTGCCCCCGGGGGAGGCAGCGATCAATCCCGTGCCAAGGCAGATGATCGCCTCCGCCGTGCGCAGCGTGTTTGGCGCGCGCGCCGCCGCCGTCACCGTGGGCATCACCGGCGGGCGGGCCCTGGCGGAAAAGACCTTCAATCCCCGCCTCGGCGTGGAGGGCGGCCTTTCGGTGCTTGGCACGACGGGGGTCGTGCACCCGATGAGCGAGCAGGCGCTGGTGGAGACGATCCGCCTTGAGATGAGCATGCTGCGCGCCCTTGGTGCAGCGCGCGTCGCCTTCATCTTCGGCGCACAGGGAGAGCAGGCGCTAAAGCGCCTGTGCCCCGGGGAAAGCTGCGTCGTCATCAGCAACTTTGTGGGCGAGGCGCTGGACGAGGCGGAGGCGCTGGGCTTTGAAAGCGTTCTTCTGGCTGGGCAGCCGGGAAAGCTTGCAAAGGTATCCGGCGGCTGCATGCAAACCCACAGCAAATACGGCGACGGGCGGCGGGAAAACCTGTGCGCGGCGCTGGCCCTGATGGGCGCGCCGAAGGACCTGCTGCATCAGGTGATGCAGGCGACCACCTTGGACGGCCTCATTCCCGCCGTGGCCTCGGCGGGCTACGGGGACGTGTGGTCGCTATTGTGCGAGCGGGCCTGCGCCTACGCGGGCGCAAGGGTCCACGGGAAGCTGCGCGTGAGCGCGCTGATGCTGGACGCTTCGGGCTGTCCCATCGGCGAATACAAAAACGAATGACGGAGAGTGCAAAATGAACAACAAGCTGCACGTGTACACCGGCGAGGGCAAGGGCAAAACCACCGCCGCGATGGGGCTTGCGCTTCGCAGTCTGGGGCACGGCAACCGCGTGCTGGTGGCGCAGTTTATGAAAAACGGCATTTCGGGGGAGCTGAAGGCCCTGGAGCGCTTTGAAAACGCCCGGGTGCTGACCGCGCCGCCGATGAAAAAATTCGTGTTCCGCATGAGCGAAAGCGAAAAGGACGAGGCCAAAAGGGAGCAAAGCGCCTTTGCCGCTCAGCTCTTAGACGAAATAGCCGACTTCAAGCCCCAGCTGTGCGTTTTTGACGAACTGAACGTGGCCCTGAAATACGGGATGCTGGACGAAGAAATCGCGGGGAAGCTGATCCTTACAGCTCTAAGCTTTGCCGAAACCGCGTGCACGGGGCGGGACGCGCCAAAGTGGCTCACCGACCGGGCGGATTACGTAAGCCGCATACAGGCGGAAAAGCACCCCTTCACAACAGAGGGGCTTCCCGCGCGCAAGGGGGTGGAATGGTGATGAAGCCGGAGGACATCGAGCGCCGCAGCATGGAGATCATCGAAAGCGAGCTTACGGTGACGCTTGACGAGGAGGTAAAGCCCGTGGTAAAGCGGGTCATCCACGCCACGGCGGATTTTTCCTTTGCGGAGAATCTGCATTTTACGCCGGGCGTCGTCGGGCGCATGCGAAGCATGCTCAGCGGCGGCGCGACCGTGATCACGGATACCAATATGGCGCTTGCCGGTATCAGCAAGGCGGCGCTGCAAAAGCTGGGCGCAAGGGCGCTTTGCCTGATGGCCGACGAGGACGTGGCGCAGGAGGCCAGGCTTCGCCAGGTGACCCGCGCGACCGTCTCGATGGAGCGCGCGCTGCAGCTGAGCGGGCCAAAGCTCCTGGTATGCGGAAACGCGCCCACCTTCCTTTTTCCGCTGCTGGAGATGGAAAAAAAGCCGGAGGACGTCGCCGTGGTCGGCGTGCCCGTGGGCTTTGTAAACGTGGTGGAGGCAAAGCAGCGCCTGTGGGACAGCGGGCTTGACTGCATCGTGGCGCTCGGCCGCCGGGGCGGCAGCAACGTGGCCGCGGCCATCGTGAACGCGCTGATGTACGGCATACCGGGGGTGCGGGCGTGAGGCTGATGCTGGCGGGCACCGGCAGCGGCTGCGGAAAGACCACCGTGACCATGCTGCTTTTGAGCGCCCTGACCCAAAAAGGACTCAAAGTCGCGCCCTGCAAGGCGGGGCCGGACTACATCGACCCCGGCTTTCATCAGGCGGTGTGCGGCTATCCCTGCTATAATCTGGACAGCTGGCTCATGCCGAAGGAGGCTTTGCTCTCGCCCCTTCAAAACGATCGGGACATCACGGTGATCGAGGGCGTGATGGGCTATTACGATGGCCTCGGCGGGACGGACTTCGCCTGCTCCAGCTACGACCTTGCCCGCCTGACGGACACCCCCGCCGTGCTGATCGTGGACGCCAGCGGCGGCGCGGTCAGCGTGGCTGCCACGGTCAAGGGCTTTATGAGCCTTGTAACGGACAGCAAAATCGCCGGCGTCATCGTAAACCGCGCGTCGGGCGAAAGACACTACCAGCTGGTCAAACAGGCGGTGGAGCGCTACACGGCGGCAAAGTGCCTTGGCTATATCGAAAAGCAGGCGGCGATCGAGCTGCCAAGCCGCCATCTTGGCCTCGTGCCCGCGGAGGAAACCGGGGATCTGCGCGCAAAGCTTGATGAAGCCACGCAAAGGGCCCTTGAGACGCTGGACATAAGCGGTCTTCTGGCGCTTGCGAAAACCGCGCCGGCGGTATGCGTTCCCGCCCGACCTGCGCTTCCCGATCTAAGCGGACGGCGCATCGGCGTGGCGCGGGACAAGGCGTTTCACTTTTACTATCAGGCCAATCTGGACGCGCTGAAAGAGGCGGGTGCGGAGCTTGTGTTCTTTTCTCCGCTTTCGGACGCGGGCCTGCCGGAGGGGCTGAACGCCCTGTACATCGGCGGCGGCTATCCGGAAATGTTCAAGGAGACGCTTTTCGCCAATGCCTCCATGCGCAAAAGCATCTTTGACGCGCTGTCGGACGGGCTCAAGTGCTATGCGGAGTGCGGAGGGCTCATGTACCTTGGACAGGCCATTGACGGGGTGCCGATGGTCGGCTTTCTGCCCCTGGAATGCGAAATGACCAAGCGCCTGCAGCGCTTTGGCTACGTGCGCGTTCGGGAGGAAAGCGGCCTTATCTTTCCAGCGCACGAGTTTCACCACGCAAAGAGCACGCCCCTTGCGGGCGCGCGCCTGTGCTACCGGGTAAGCAAAGTCAGCGCGCCCGAGACCGTGTGGGAATGCGGCTACACCAAAAACCGCACCCTCGCGGCCTTCGCGCACAGCTTCTTCGCCTGCGACCCGGCGCTGATTGAGAGGTTTTTCGATTGACGCACGGCGGAAACGTTTGGCAGGGGGACGGGCCGGAGGCCTGGCTGGATTATTCCGCGAATCTTCGCCCCGAAGGCCTGCCCGGCTGGGTCAGGGAGGCGCTGCTTGCCGGCGCGGAGCGCGCGCGCTTCTATCCCGATCCCGAAATGAAGCGCGCCCGCCGGGGGCTTGCCGCCTACGCGGGGGTGGAGCCGGAGCGGATTTTGCCAACGCCCGGCGGCGCGGCGGCCATCGACCTTGCGCTGGGGCTGGACGAAGGCGCGGTGCTCGTCGGGGAAGTGACCTTTTCGGAGTACGCGCTGCGCGCCAAGGCGCAAAACCGCCCTGTGAAAAGCAATCTGTGTGCGCCCGCAGCCGGAGACACGCTCGTTTTCTGCAACCCGAACAATCCCACGGGAAAGGTGCTGGGCAGGGAGCAAATCTTAAAGCGCGCGCAGTACGCCCAATCCCTTGGCGCGCGCACGCTGGTGGACGAGGCCTTTATCGACTTCTGTCCGGAATACTCCCTGCGAAAAAGCGCTTCGGACAGTTTGATCGTCACAGGCTCGCTCACCAAAATTCTGGGCGCGCCGGGCGTCCGGCTGGGCTACGTGTGCGCTTCGCCGGAGCTGATTTCCGCAATGGAAAAAAAGCTCGTTCCCTGGAGCCTTTCCTCCGGCGCTGTGGAGGTGGCCGCGCGCCTGCCGGATGAACTTAAAGAGCTTAAGCAGTACGCCCGGATCAACGCCCGCAGGCGGGAGCGCTTTGCAGGGGCGCTTACCCGGCTCGGGGTCCAGGTGACACCCTCCCACGCCAATTTTCTTTTGTGCGATTTCGGGCGCGACATGCGAAAAGTCATAGACCTGCTGAAAGCGCGGGGTATACTCGTGCGCTCCTGCGCCTCCTTCGGCCTTGCGGATAGCTTTTTGCGCCTTTCCGTAAAGACGGACGAGGAAAACCGTTATTTCATCGAGGAACTGAAAAAATGTCTGGAATACTGATCTTTGGCGGCACCAGCGAGGGCCGCAGGGAGGCGCTGCGCCTGAAGGCGCAGGGCAAAACCGTGAGCGTCTGCGTGACCACCGCCTATGCGCGCCGCCTGCTGCCTGGGGACATGGACTGCCGCGTGGGCGCGCTGGACAGGGCGGGCATGCTGCATTTGATGGGTGAAATGCGCCCGGAACTTGCGATCGACGCCACCCATCCCTTCGCCGTAAAGGCGACCGAAACGATCCGCGCCTGCTGCGAAGAGACGGGGACGAAATACCTCCGCATCGAGCGCGAACCCGGCGCGCACCTTTGGCGGGACGACGTGGAGCACGTTTGCGATTCAGTGAGCGCGGCAAGGGCGCTTGCCCAAACGCAGGGCAACGCGCTGCTCACCACCGGCAGCCACACGCTTCCCGATTACACGGCCCAGGTCGCCCCTTCCCGCCTGTGGGCGCGGGTGCTGCCCACGATGGACGCGCTTACAAGGTGCGAAAATGCGGGCATCGAGCCCAGCCACATCATCGCCATGCAGGGGCCCTTTTCAGCGGACCTGAACGCGGCCCTCTATGACCAGCTGCACATCAGCGCAATGGTCAGCAAGGATTCCGGCCCCGCCGGCGGCGTGGACGAAAAGGTGCTGCCGGCGCTGGCCAGAGGCATCCATGTCATCATGATCGACAGACCCGGGGAGGCATAACCATGCGCGGTAAATCTCTTATGATCCAGGGCACGGCGTCCAGCGTGGGCAAAAGCGTGCTGTGCGCGGCGTTTCTTCGCATCTTCAAACAGGACGGGCTGCGCGTCGCGCCCTTCAAGGCCCAGAACATGGCGCTCAACTCCTTTGTGACGAAGGACGGGCGGGAAATGGGGCGGGCGCAGGTCACCCAGGCGCAGGCGGCGGGCGTGGAGCCGGACGTCAGCATGAATCCGGTGCTTTTGAAGCCCACCGGCGACCGCCGCTCGCAGGTGATCGTGGACGGGCGCGCCATCGGCAGCATGACGGCGATGGAGTATCACAAGTACAAGCCGGTCTTGCGCGAGCGCATCAAGGCCACCTATGAGCGCCTTGAGGAACAGTACGACCTCATCGTGATCGAGGGCGCGGGCAGCCCCGCGGAAATCAACCTGCGCGAGGGCGACATCGTGAACATGTCCATGGCGAAGGCCGCGGACGCGCCGGTGCTGCTGGTTGGCGACATCGACCTTGGCGGGGTGTTTGCTTCGCTCCTTGGCACGGTGATGCTGCTGACCCCGGAGGAGCGCGCGCGGGTAAAGGGCGTGCTCATAAACAAATTCAGGGGCGACGTCAAAATCCTGGAGCCGGGGCTCAGAATGCTGGAGGACAGGATCGGCGTGCCGGTGCTGGGCGTGGTGCCGTGGATGGACGTGGAGCTGGAGGACGAGGACAGCGTCACCCGGCGCTTTCACGAGGCGCAGGGAAAGGGCGACGTGGACGTCGCGGTGGTAAAGCTGGACCACATTTCAAACTTCACGGATTTTCAGGCGCTCACCCTGCAGCCCGGCGCGCGCGTCAGATACGTGACGCGGCCAGGCGAAATCGAAAACGCGGACATCGTCATTTTGCCCGGCACCAAGAATACCATCGAGGATCTTCTGTCCCTCCGCAGAAGCGGGCTGGACGCGGACATCGTGCGCTACGCCCGCAGGGGCGGGCTTCTGATCGGCGTGTGCGGCGGCTATCAGATGCTGGGCAACCGGCTGACGGATCCCGAGCACGTGGAATCCCGCGCGCCGGAAGCGGCAGGGCTTGGGCTTTTGGACATGGAGATCGCCTTTCAGGGCGAAAAGCTGACCCGCCAGAGCCGGGGCCGCGTGCGCGCTGCGGACGGCTGGCTGCCGGACGCGGACGGGCTTTTGATCGACGGCTACGAGATCCACGCCGGGCAGTGCAGCTTCGGCCCCGGCGCGATCCCGTGGCTGGAGATCGGCGGGCGCGTGGACGGCGTAAGAAACGCCGAAGGCAACGTGCTGGGCACCCACCTGCACGGGCTGTTTGATGACGGGCAGTTTTTTGCCCTGCTCAAATCGCGCCTGAAGGGCAGCGCGCCGGAAGCCCCCGCGCAGACCATGGCGCAGTTCCGCGAAAGGGAATTCGACCGCCTTGCGGACATCGTGCGCGCGAGCGTGGACATGGAGCGCGTTTATAAAATCGTGCGGGGCGAGGTGTAAAACGGTGTATAAGCTTTTTGGCCTTGCGCTTTTGGCGGGCTGGGCGCTGGATCTGCTGCTTGGCGATCCCGCGTGGCTCTACCATCCGGTGGTTGCCATCGGAAAGCTGATCTCGTTTCTTGAAAAACGGCTGCGCGCCCGGGGCGGAAATCTGCGATTGAGCGCCCTTGTTTTGACGGGCGCGACCGTGCTTTCGGCGATGGGCGCGTGCGCGCTTATTCTGTATTGCCTCAGCCTCTTTGGCAGGGTGCCCCTGTTTATCGGCATGGCGCTGCTCGACTGGCTGGGGCTGGCCGCAAAATCCATGGCGCAGGAGGCCAGGGGCGTTGCCCGCGCGCTGGATCAGGGCCTCGACGCGGGGCGAAAGCAGGTCGCAAGGATCGTGGGCCGGGACACCGGGTCTCTGAGCGCCGAGGAGGTCATAAAGGCCACCGTCGAGACCGTGGCGGAGAACACCACCGACGGCGTCATCTCCCCCATGCTGTACGCGTTTGTCGGCGGGCCTGTGCTTCTGTGGGGCTTTAAGGCCGCCTCGACGCTGGATTCCATGGTCGGGTATCTGGACGAAAAGTACCGGGACATCGGCTGGTCGAGCGCGCGGCTGGACGATCTAATGAACTACCTTCCCGCGCGGCTGACGGCCCTTTTGATGGTGCTGTCCGCGTTTTTATTGCGCCTGGACGGCAAAAGGGCCTATGCCACCGTAAAGCGCGATCACGCCAACCACCTTAGCCCCAACTGCGCCTGGAGCGAAGCCGCGGCGGCGGGCGCGCTTGGCATCCAGCTTGGCGGCACGCACCTGTATTTCGGCAAGCCCATCGAAAAGCCCACCATCGGCGACGCGCTGCGCCCGGCGGAAAAGAGCGATATAACAAAAACCTGTTTGCTTTTGTACCTCTCAGGCGGTATACTAATGCTGATACTGCTTTTGCTTACGCTGGTGCTGTGATGACCGAAATCGATTTTGATCCAAAGCCCCTGGACGAGGGTGCGCGAAAAGCCGCGCGGGAAAAATGGAACCGCGTGGCCAAGCCCCTTTACTCCCTCGGCCGCTTTGAGGAGATGATTTCTGGCGTCGCGGCCGTTCAGGGAACGAGCGAGGTTTCGCTTTTTCCCCGCGCGGCGCTTATCTTCTGCGGCGATCACGGCGTGGTGGCGCAGGGCGTTTCCCAGTCGGGCAGCGAGGTGACCGCCGCCGTGGCCGAATCCATCGCCAAAGGCCAAAGCAACATAAACCTGATGTGCGCCCGCGCCGGAGCCGACGTGTTCTGCGTGGACATGGGCATGAAGACCCCGCCCAGGGCGGAAAACATCATCAATTGCAGGATCGGCCCCGGCACGCGGGATTTCACCCGGGAGCCCGCCATGAGCCAGGCCCAGGCGCTCAGCGCGCTGCAAAACGGCATGGACAGGGTCGGGGAACTGTCGCGCAGGGGCTATAAGCTGCTGGCGGTCGGGGAGATGGGCATCGGCAACACCACCGCCGCCGCGGCGCTTGGCTGCGCGTACTTAAACGAAAGTCCGCTTCTTTTCGTGGGGCGGGGCTCCGGCCTGTCCGACGAGGGCCTTTTGCGCAAGCGGCAGGCCGTGGAAAAGGCGCTCTCGCTGCACGCGCAGGCGCTGAATGACCCGCTTACAGCCCTTGCCTGCCTCGGCGGCTTTGAGATCGCGGGCATGGCGGGGGCGTTTTTGGGCGGCGCGAAATACGGCGTCACGATGGTGATCGACGGGGTCATTTCCGCAGTCGCCGCGCTTGCCGCCTGGCGCATCCTTCCCGCCGCGAAAAACTACATGCTGCCCTCCCACGCAAGCCGGGAGCCCGCGGCGCAGCGGGTGCTGAGCGCCCTTGGGCTTGAGGCCGTGCTCTGCGCGGACATGGCGCTTGGCGAAGCCACCGGCGCGGTGATGCTGTTTCCGCTATTGGACATGGCGCTCAGTCTCTATAACGGTTCTCACAGCTTTGAGAGCATTGGCATAAAGGCCTATACGCCTTTTGAAAAGTAAGGTTAGAAAAATGTGCGGCAGATACTGGCTGGAAAAGGACCGGGAGACCGATGAACTGATGGAGCAGGTAAACCGCTCGCCCCTGCTCTCGCGCCTGAGCGAGGGCGCGCAAGCGGCGAATGCCGGCGAGATCGTCCCCGGCTGCGTCGCGCCCGCGCTGGCCGTAAGCCGGGCGGGTGAAAGGCGCATGTTCCCGATGCTGTGGGGCTTTGCTCAGGCCGGCAAAAGCAGCCTGCTGATCAACGCCCGCTCGGAAACGGCCCAAAGCAAGCCCAGCTTTAAGGACGCCTGGGCCGCCCACCGCTGCGCCCTGCCCGCCAGCTGGTATTTTGAATGGCGCAGAAGCCCGGATGCAAGGGGCCGCCTGCGCCTGCAGGAAAAATACGCTCTTCGCCCGCAAGGCCGAGGCCTGATCTGGCTGTGTGGTCTGTACCGCATGGAGGGGGGCTTCCCCCGCTTTGTCGTGTTGACCCGCGAGGCCTCCCCTCAGATTTGCTTCATCCACGACCGCATGCCGCTGATTTTGAGCCGCGCGGACGCGGAAAGCTGGATCGATCCCGCTTCCGATCCCGCCGCTTTTCTTGAGAGGGCGGAAACGGACGTCGAATACCGCACAGAAGGCTGACGGAGAACTGTAAATCGCGCTCAAATGCGCGTTTTACTTTTTTGTGCCTTTCCCGTTCGATGCTTTTACTCACGGTTATTTATTTGTGTTTTTTCTTCATGCGCCTTGCAAAATAACAGGGAGGGTGTATAGTAAGGGCGATCATTCACGCAGGGGAGGCGCAGGATGAAGCTCAGGACCGATACCGACATGACCGGCGGAAACATATGGCTGAAGCTGCTGGGCTTTTCTGTGCCCATGATGCTCGGGCTGTTGTTTCAGCAGCTCTACGCCACGGTGGACGCCGCGGTGGTTGGGCGCTTTGTGAGCAAGCAGGCGCTGGCCGCGGTGGGCTGCAACAGCAGCATCATAAACACCGTGGTGGGCACCTTCGCGGGGCTTTCCACGGGTGCGTCGGTGGTGATCTCGCAGGCCTACGGCGCGCACGACGACGACCGGCTTTCGCGCGCGGTGCACACCACGATGGCGATCTGCTTTATCCTTTGCGCGGTAGGCACCGCGGCGGGCTGCCTTTTTTCGCGGCCGCTGCTGATGCTCACGGGTCCCGATCCCGAGGTGGTGGAGGACGCGCTGGTGTACCTGCGCATCTACTTTCTGGGCGTCAGCGGGCTTTTGATCTACAACATGGGCACGGGCATTTTGCGCGCGGTGGGCGATTCCACCCGTCCCCTGTACTTTTTGATACTGACTGCGATCGTGAACACCGCGCTGGATTTGCTGTTCGTGCTGGCGTTTCACATGGGCGTGGACGGCGTGGCCTACGCCACGATCCTATCTGAGGCCATAAGCGCCGTGCTGGTGATGCTGGTGCTCATGCGAAGCGACAAGGCCTACCGCTTTAGCTTCCGCCGCTTAAAGCCCAGCCGCGACATCGTGGGGCGCATTCTGGCGCTCGGCCTGCCCACCGCGATCCAGAGCGCGGTGACCTCGTTTTCAAACGTGTTCGTGCAGGCGTACATCAATTCTCTCAAAACCAACGGCATGGCGGCGTGGACGGCCTACAACCGCCTGGACGCGTTTTTGGTGGTGCCGCTGCAGGCCATCGCCATGGCCTCCACCACCTTCGTGGGCCAGTGCTGGGGCGCAAAGCGGCAGGCGCGGGCGCGCGAGGGCGTGCGAAAGGCGCTGCTTTTGTCCCTTGGCGTCACGGCGGCGCTGTCCGCACTCACGATGCTGTTTGCAAGGCCGCTGCTGAGCATCTTCATAGACGGGCAGCAGGACGCCGAGGTGATGGAGTACGGCCGGTATTTCGTCATGGTGATCACGCCCTTTTACGTGACCATCTGCTTTAACCAGATCTATTCCGGCGCGCTGCGCGGCATCGGCTGCGCGACCGCCCCCACGGTGATCATGCTGAGCAGCTTTGTGGTGTTCCGGCAGATCTTCCTGTTTGTGACCACGCGCATCTACCCCGGCAGCCGCCTGATCATCGCCCTGGCCTACCCCATGGGCTGGATCATGTGCTCGCTGCTGCTGATCCTGTACTATAAAAAAAGCGCCCTGGGGCAGAAACAGCAATCTGAGATCGCTGCCCCGGAGCAAAACGAAGCCTGAAAAGGCCGGTATTTTTTCTGAAATCCAAATCCGTCCCGGCAAAGAGCGCGTCTCTGCCGGGACGTTTTATTGTTCGCTGTCGCCCTCAGCCGTCGCATCCGGCAGGGCGTCCCCGTCCAGGCTCTCCATCGCCGCGAGGGTTTTGTTGAGCTTTCTGGTGCGCACGCCCACGCTGTCCAGTTCGCCCGCCGCCTGCTCCAGGCGCGCCCGGGCTTTTTCGATGGTTTCTCCAAAGGCGTCAAATTCGCGCCGCACGCCGCCCAGCATGTCCAGTATTTCGCCGGATCGCTTTTCCACCGCGAGGGTGCGAAAGCCCATCTGCAGGCAGCTCAGCAGCGCCGCAAGGTTCGTGGGGCCGGCCGGCAGCACCTTGAAGCGGCCCTGCATGGTCTCGATCAGGCCCTGGCTTGAAAGCGCCTCGGCGTACAGGCTTTCGGTGGGCAGAAACATGAGCGCAAAATCCGTTGTGAGGGGCGGATTTATGTATTTGGAGCTGATGCGTTTGGCCTCCTCGATCAGCGCCGCCTCAAAGGCCTTTTTCTGTTTTTTCTCCTCCTCCGGCTTCAGGCTCTCGCGGGCGTCCGCCAGGCGCTTGAAGGCTTCAATGGGAAATTTGCTGTCGATGGGCAAAAGCAGCTCCTGCCCGTCTTTTCCGGGCATGCGCACGGCAAACTCCACGCGCTCGGCACTGCCGGGCTTGACGCAGGCGTTTTCGATATAGGCGCCCCGGGGCAGGTCGTCCTCCAGCAGCGCCCTCAAGCGCGTTTCGCCCCACACGCCGCGGGTCTTTACTCCGCTCATCACGCGCTTTAAGTCCCCCACGTCCTGCGCCAGCAGACGCATTTCGCCAAGCCCCTTGTACACGCTTTCCAGTTGGCCGCTCACCTGGCGGAAGGATTCGCCCAGGCGGTTTTCCAGCGCCTCGTTTACGTCGCGGCCAAGGCCCTTGGCGATGGCGTCCAGCCGCGCGGCGGTGCTTTCGCTCATGCTGGCCATTTTTTCGCTCATCTCGCGCCGCATGCGCTCCTGGCGCTGCTCCATGCTGTCGGAGACCTGCTTTAAGCTGTTGGCCGCGCCCTCCATGGCGGTGTACATGCCGCGAACGTGGCCGCTCATGCGGCCTTCGCTGACGGAGAGCTTTTTGTCCAGACGCCTGAGCATCACGGCGCTTTGCGCGCGGTTCATTTCCAGCTTTTTCAGCACCAGCCAGCCGATCACCAGGGCGCACAGCAGCACCGCCAGCATCGCCGAGAGGCCGGGATGCGCGTCGAAAAAGCTCATGCGTCCTCCTCCTTCAGCACCGCCTCGCCCACGCGGATGCCGTCCACGGCGGCGGAGCTGATGCCCCCGGCATAGCCCGCGCCTTCGCCCGCGGGGTACAGACCCGCAATGGAGCAGACGCAGCTTTCGCCGTCCCGCAGGATCCTGACCGGGGAGGAGGAGCGGGTTTCGACCCCCGTGAACACGGCGTCCGGCGCGGCAAAACCCCGAATGCGCCGGTCAAACTCCGGCAGGGCATAGCGCAGATCCCGCGCGGCAAAGCCGGGCAGGGCCTCGTCGAGCCGCGTCCAGCAAACGCCTGGCCGGTAGCTCGGCTGAACGCTGCCCTCTGCGCTGCTTTTGACGTTTTGCAGAAAATCGCCCAGCAGCTGCGCGGGCGCGCGGTACGACGCCCCGCCAAGCTCGAAGGCCGCCCTTTCCCAGCGCCGCTGAAACTCCATGCCCGCAAGCACGCCCGCCTCCGCGGGAAAATCGTCCGTGCGCACGTCCACGAGCAGGGCGCTGTTGCAATTTGGCTGATCCCGCAAAAACGCGCTCATGCCGTTTGTGACCACGCCGCCCTTTTCGCTGGCGGCGGCGATCACCTGCCCGCCCGGGCACATGCAGAAGCTGTAGACCCCGCGCCCCGACGGCGCGCGGCAGCTGAGCTTGTAATCCGCCCGCCCCAGCGCGGGATGCCCCGCGTGCGCGCCGTATTGCGCCCGGTCCAGCCAGGCCTGGCTGTGCTCCAGCCGCGCGCCGATGGAAAAGGGCTTGCGCTCCATGATAACGCCAAGGGCCTTCAGCATTTGAAAGCTGTCCCTTGCGGAGTGGCCAAGCGCCAGGATCACGTGCTCCGCCGGGATCTCGCCCTCCGGCGTTACGCAGCCGGCCACGCGGCCGTCCTCCACGTTAAGGCCGGTCAGGGGCGTTTCAAAGCGCACCTGCCCGCCCAGGCGCAATATCTCGTTTCGAATGCCGCTTACCACTTTTCCAAGCCTGTCCGTGCCCACGTGGGGCTTGGCCTCGTACAGGATCTCCTCCGGCGCGCCGAAGCGCGCGAAGGTCTCAAGCACCCATTTCAGGCGTCTGTCCCTGGTGCCGGTGTTCAGCTTTCCGTCCGAAAACGCGCCCGCGCCGCCCTCGCCGAACTGCACGTTGCTGTTTTCGTCAAGCGCCGCGCCGGCAAAAAAGCGCTCCACGTCGCGCCGCCGCTCCTCCACGCACTTTCCCCGCTCCAAAACGACGGGGCGAAGCCCCCGCATGGCGAGGGTGAGCGCCGCAAACAGCCCGCAGGGCCCAAGGCCCACCACCACCGGGGGATGCGCCGGGGGACGCGCGCACTCCTTCTCCGTCCAGGGGTCGGGTTCCGGCGCAGGGGCGCAGTTTTTGGGAAGGCGCTTTAAGGGCAGTTTCGTTTCGGCGTCCAAAGTGACAAGCAGGCGGATTCGCCCCTTGTCCCGCGCGTCCACGCTGCGCTTTACCTGGCGCACTTCAAGAATGTCGCTTTCCTTTACGCCCAGCGCCTTTGCCGCCAGGGCCGAAAGCGGCCTTACCGCCTCGTCCAGGCTGAGGGTCAAAGCCTGTATTCTTATCCCAACGACCTCGCTCCGGCCTGCCCCGCCAGCATGCCGCTGGCCCAGGCCCATTCCAGCTTGTAGCCCCCGCAGGGGCCGGGGACGTTCAAAAGCTCGCCCGACGCGTACAGTTCCGGCACGCGGCGGCTGCGAAGGGTGTCCGGCTCAAAGCCGTCCGTGTCCGCGCCGCCCAGCATCACCTGCGCCTGGGAAAAATCGCCCGTGCCCAGCA
>JAEEGL012498705.1_pt1 | contig 20621 bp, 14 predicted proteins | sample 9134231 | NCBI WGS metagenome assembly JAEEGL01 (sample SAMN16246548, study PRJNA631951) | gut metagenome | biome: gut microbiome; feature: rumen; material: fiber-attached | host: Bos | place: Iran: Karaj | collected 2018-10
GTCGAGAATCCATTCGCAGATTTTTTGCGATTTTTGGCGCAGTTCTTCGGTGGAATATTGCGATTTTCGGCGGCGTATTTCGGCTCTGAGGGCTTTCTTATCCATCGGTTAGTATTTCTTAAACCAGCTTGCTATCTTCATTTTGAGCACGCCCCATACAGCCTCGCCAAATATGCCTCCGCTCATTTTGGATGTTCCTTGTTTGCGGTCGGTAAAGATGATTGGCACTTCTTTGATTTTAAATTTCTTTTTCCAAGCGGTAAACTTCATCTCGATTTGGAATCCGTAGCCTTTCATCTTAATGTGGTCTAAGTCGATGTTTTCCAAGACTTTGCGTGTGTAGCAAACAAATCCGGCGGTGGTGTCCATAATTTTCATGCGGGTAACTATGCGCACGTACATCGAACCGTAATACGACATCATGATTCTGCCCATAGGCCAATTTACCACGTTTACGCCCGAAATATAGCGGCTGCCGATAGCCATATCAAAACCGTCGTTGTGGCATGCGTTGTAAAGGTTTATCAAATCCTCAGGCGGATGCGAAAAGTCGGCGTCCATTTCAAAAATATAGTCGTAGCCGTGTTCGATACTCCATTTAAAGCCGGTGATGTATGCCGTGCCGAGACCGAGTTTGCCGCTACGCTCAATGATATTAAGGCGTTCGGGAAATTCTTTGATAAGATTCTTAACAATATCCGCAGTGCCGTCGGGCGAATTGTCGTCGATGATAAGAATGTCGAACGGTTCGGGAAGTTGAAATACTACGCGAATAATGTTTTCGATGTTCTCTTTTTCCTTGTATGTTGGAATTATTACTACTTTGTTGTACACGATTCTCCTCTGTTTTAAAATTCAAAAAATGTCTTTTGCTTTTTTATAATGCTACGGTAGACTATGCTACCGTTGAAAATTTCGTTGTGGTAATATTTTTTTGTAGTTTTTTTGAGTTTTTTGCGCTCGGCTATCAGTTCCGGTAATGAAGCATAGAAAGCCAAGTGAGCTTTAAATACTGCAAAGAAAAATTTGAATTGTAATTTGCACAAATAAACTGCCGACGACATTCCGTCTAAAATCATTCGCACCCAAAGTGTGGGTATGAGACGTTTTGGGGGAAGATTTTTGTACATCATTTTTAGGCAGTTGCGATAGTTGAGATATAGTTTTTGCGGATTGCCTTGCTGCAATGTGGCTCCACCAAGATGGAAAACTTCGGCTTCGGTACAGTAGAGAATGTCCATTCCTAAGTTTTTGATTCGCCAGCAAAGGTCGATTTCTTCCATATGGGCAAAAAACGAATCGTCGAATCCTCCTAATTGTTTAAATATCTGTGCTTTAACTGCCATAAATGCACCTGTTGCCCAAAAAATTTGATTGCTTTTTACGGTGTTGTATTGACCGTTGTCTTGTTCCACATTATCGAGAATGCGTCCACGGCAAAACGGGTAGCCGTATCGGTCGATAAATCCGCCCGCTGCACCAGCATATTCAAACATTTCGGGTTGACGAAGCGATTTAATTTTGGGCATTGCCGCCGCTGCATTCGGGTTGCTTTCTAATAATGAAATTAGCGGCGTTACGGCATCGGAACGCAACTCTATATCGTTGTTGCACAATATGTAATAATCGCTGTTGACTTGTTGAAGTGCAAGGTTGTAGCCTTGGGCAAAACCGTAGTTTTGATCAAGGGTTATTACCCTAACCTGCGGAAACTCTTCGGAAAGCACTTTCAACGAATTGTCGGAGCTGTGATTGTCTGCCACAACTATCTCACATTCGGCGTTTTGTGCATATTTTATTGCCGTAGGAAGATATTCGCGGAGAAGTTCTTCACCGTTATAATTTAATATAACAACAGCGGTCTTCATTTTAATTCTTTTCGATTATCTCAGCTTTTATGTCGGGTATTTGTTCCACGGGTTTGGTTATCTCTTTAATTTTGTCGCGGAATTTGTAGGTTAAAAATATAATGGTTAATCCCGATATCATTAAACAAGTGGCAATTATTTGAGCCTGAGTAACTTCCATTCCTAAAAGGTTGAATTTATTGTTTACCCTTATCGACTCTATAAGCAAACGTTCAATGCCTTGTAATGTTAGGTAAATGCCGAACAACATTCCGGGGAAATTTATTTTCTTTCTGATAATCATTAATATACCAAAAATTATCAGCATCATTAGTGTTTCGTAAAGCGAAGTGGGATACACTCCATCGGCAAGCACGTGGCAATGACTTCCGCCGCAATCCTCAATTGGAACACCTTGATTTATAACGTTGTGGGGAAATTTGTAGCTCCAAGCCCATTCGGGTAACCAACTTGGGCAAGGATTGTTGTTTACCACGCCCCAACATCCGTCGCCTGAAATTTCGCAACCTACTCGACCTAATGCGTAACCCATTGCAATACAAGGTGATGCACAGTCAAGAGTGTGAAACGAACTGATATTATTCTTTTTGAGGTAAAGTGCGCCGGCAGTACCGCCAACAATAAGTCCGCCAAAGAATGTTAACCCACTGAAAGAGAATAACTCACCAATAGGGTCGGCAATAAAACGGTCGAAGTTTTCTAAGTTGTGGAATATTTTGGCGCCAAGTATACCGAAAATGCCTGCCACTACCAAGAGATTTCCTGCCAATTGGTGAGGCATTTGCTTAACTATCACGGTTTTAGGCTTTGCTAATTTGTTTTTATCTTTGTCGTACCAAGTGTATGCGGCAGCAATTAATCCGCAGATGATACCTCCGCCCCAACTGCCACGCGGCGACAGCAAAAATTCTTGTGCATTAGCCGAAAATTCGCTGTAATTGAATATCACAGCCACCAATTTGTAACTAATAATAAAGGTGATAAGAAATGAAATAATTAGTTCCTTAGGTGTGGCTTTTTCACCGATTTTGTCCACTTTGTAGAGCGGGCACATCAGACCTTCGCGTTCTTTGCGTTGGTATTCCAATTTCATTATAAAAGCGGCTGTAATAAATGCCACAGCTACAAAAAAACCGTAAGTTTGTATCGGCAAAGGAACATTTACACCGAAAACATCACTTAAAAAATCGCTTAAAGTAGCGTAACTCAGTATTGTAAGATTCATTTTTTTGTCGTTTAAAATATTTGGTAAAATTAGAAACAATTTGTTATCGTTCCAAAATTTTTAGCAAAATTTAAATTGATGGCGTAATAAAGACGCGCCATCCATCCTCTAATTTCTCTATAAAACCTTTTTTAGATAATGACTGAATCATTTTTTGCAGTGCGGAACGATTAACCCCTGTGGCCTTTTGCAGCGTTGCGTAGGTGTTTATTGGTTCTGTTTGTAGTTCGCGCAAAATGATGCCGTAAGTGGGTGTTCTGAACTCAATTTTTTCACCGTCAAACCACCATATATTTTCTGATTTTTGACTTATAAATTGAGTGTCAGCTTCTATCTCGTTGGCTATCAATTCTTTCATATATTTATGAAATGGTCGTATTTGAGCAAGTGTGGCGTGTGCTCCATCAGTTGGGGCAGAACCCACAATAAGGTCGGCTTTGTGTAGTGCCTCTAAATAATTTTGTTTTTTGCGACTTCGTACTACAATCATCGGGCAGTTGTGCCGAGATAAAATATAGTTGACCATCAATCTTGCAATACGTCCGTTGCCATCTTCAAAAGGGTGAATGCGTATATAGCGGTAATGAAAAAGAATAGCCAAATCAATAAACGACATTTCGCCTTTCTGTTCTTCTTGATTGTACCAATCCACAAGGTCGGTCATAAGGGCAGGCGTTTCTTCGGGTGATGCATATTCAAATCGATCGCCGTAACGTGTTATAACACTATTTGGGCGGGTTTTGTATTGACCGGCGTGAATTATGTAGCTTGTCTGCATTCCTCCCGGAAGATTTTTATACACTGTGTAATCTTCTCTTAGTAATGTTTTATGAAGTGTGCGTATAAAATTTTGAGTAAGTGGTTGTTGCTTTTCTGCCGACTCAGTAAGCATCATTTTTAAACCTACATTACTTGCCTTCATTTCCTCATAATCGAAAAAATCTGCCTGTCCGGTAACTTTGCCAAACAGGAGCAAAAGTTCTGTCTGTCCGTATGTTAGCGTGTTGCCCTCTATATGATTGCTGTTGTAGTTAAAATCAATAGTAAATCTGCGGCTTAAACGCATTTGATCTTTCTCTGAAAGGGGTTGGATCAACTGCCAATTGGCTAATGCGGTTTGTAATTTGTCTGTTTTCATCTTTTTACCACTTTAAATGGTGGTAATTTTACCACCAAAATCAGTGACAAATATAGATTTTTTTTCTTATTACGCAAAATATTTTGTTTATTCCAAAAAACTTTTATAACTTGCCGAATAATTTTAAATCGTTTTAACAATGGAAGATAACGCAGCAGGATGGCTTATTTTGCATACCGAAGGCAAAGAGCCTCAGAGTTTTGCTTTAAAAGAAGGTCGAAACAGAATCGGCAGAAAAACTTCTCAAAATTTGCCCGACGTATATGCTGAGGGTGACTTATTTGTAAGTCGCAATCACGCAGTATTGGTGGTTAAAAAGAACGAACGCTCTGAATATGAGTATATTATAGCTGATAACACTGAAATTCAAGGCAATCCGAGTCTCAATGGCACATATATTAATGGCAACTCTGAGCGTCTCGGTGATAAGCCTATGAAACTCAAAGATGGTGACACTATTCAGGTAGGTATTACAAAGTTTGTTCTTAAGACAGCCGCAGTAGCCATTAACGCCGAAGACGCTATTAAACTGGCTGCTAAATTGGATTACACCACCACGGTAGAGTTTGAAAGTTCGATAGCTGTACTTCGCAAACGCTGCTAATATTCTTTAAATTAATTTGTTGGCAATGGTAAAAAAAATTTTTGCTACTGTCTGTGCTATTATTATATGTAGTTTTGCCATAGCGCAGACCGCTGTGATTTCGGGAAATGCCAAAAGCTACGCCGGCGACACCTTATGTATGTACGCCGTAACTGACTATATATCAAAAACCGAGAAACTTATCGCTACTGCTCCAGTGAATGCCGAAGGCGATTTTTCGTTTAAGATTCAAGGCGTGGACCATACTTTTATGGCATACATTGATTTAACTGTATTTAAAGGTGTGGTGATAGTACAACCCAAGGCCAATATTACTATTGGATTGCCTAAAAAACAGCAACTTGCCATCGAAGACCGTCTTAATCCTTATTTCAAACCCGAAAAGTTTTATGTGTTTAGCGTTAGTGCTTCGCTCGACGATTTGAATAATGCTATTCCAAAGTTTGACCGTGAGTATAATCTTGCTCTCAATAAGGTTTTTTATTCGTTTCAAGGTGTATCTAAGGCTTATGTAGATAGTGTGGAAGCCAAAATTACTGCTGAGGTTCCCGCTAGCGACAAGTTTTTTACCGACTATCGTGAGTACAAATATGCTTTGTTTGACCATACTGCTTACCGTCGCAACAAAAACGATATTTTGCAAAAGCTCTTTACCTCGCGCGATGTGCTTGTAAACAATCCTGCTTACAACGAACTTTTCGACGAATTGTTTGTGAATCCACTTTCTGGCGGAAAGGCTTCGGTTATTACTGTACAAGGCTTGTATGCAGGTATTTACGATAAAAGTTATCACACATTAAAACGTATTCTTTTGACCGATCCTGCGCTTTCGGGCAACGAACGTCTTGCCGACTATGTGATACTTAAAGGCTTGAGCGACAGTTATTATGCCGACACTTTTCCGAAGGAAAATATTGTGGCTGTGGCAGATTCGTTTGCCATAATGTCGAAAAATGCAGATTTTCGCCCCATTGCACAGCGATTGTCCGAAAAGTTTAAAAGACTTTTGACCGGTTTTTCCGCTCCTGATTTTTGTTTAAAAGATGTTAAGGGTAATGCTTTTACTCTCAGCGAACAGAAAAAATTTGTTTATATAACATTTTTTAATCCAATGAGTTATACCGCACAATCGGAGTTTGAGTTTCTTAAAAAGATTCGTTCAGAGTTTCCTGCCGATGTGTTGCAGATTGTAACAGTGTTTGTGTCGCAGAGTTATAAGGAAATGGAGGAGTTTATGACCAAAAATCCCGACTGCACTTGGCCTGTAGTATGGTATAACGACAATACTCAATTGCTAAAAGATTATAACATAAGGGCTTATCCTTCGTATTATATGACCGGTCCTGATGGTAGATTGGTGATGAACCCTGCACCTGCGCCCACAGAATATTTTGAGGCAAAGTTTTCAAAACTTGTTAGGGATTGGAAAATTGAGCAGACTCGCCGTCAATATCGCGACGATGGCAAAACTCTCAGATAATGTCTATATATTAATGTGTTGCAATGCTTAATTTTTTAAAACAAGGACTGTCGAAATATCAAAAATCAAAACTCAACAAGATAGTTGGGCAGTTTTTGTTTTATTCTACCATAATCACCTTTTTTACAACGGTTTATGAGTTCGGTTTTCTTGACGAAAGTACCGACACCAGCCTTTTGCACAATTTTTACTACATATATCTGTTGGTATATTTTTTCAGTTTCTCCACTCGCATTCCTTCGATGTTTGAGAAAAAGAGTAAGATATACCTTATTATAATACGTATACTGTTGTTCGCCTTTTTGATATTTTACTTTTTTAATGTCAAATTTTTGTTCGACGCAGTTGATTATCACGGGTGGTTTTACAATCTTATTACAAGTCCCAATCTTGTATATGTGCTTATTATTGCCATCTTTTTTATTGAGGTTAGCAAATCCACGTTTAAGGTGTTGGTTTTCAATATCACTCCTGAAATATTGTTTGCGCTGAGTTTCATCGCGTTGATATTTCTTGGAGCGGGATTGCTGATGTTGCCCAATGCCACTGTTACGCGTATTAAGTTTGTTGACGCACTTTTTATGGCCACAAGTGCTACGAGCATTACGGGCTTGCAATGTATTGATTCGGCAGTGGGTTTTACTTCGCTTGGACAAGGTATCATATTGGCACTCTTGCAGATAGGTGGTTTGGGCGTAATGACATTTACATGCTTTATCGTTTACTTTTTTAAAGATACAAGTTCGTTTAAGGCGGGTGCAATGCTCGGCAATATGACCGGCACTGAGCGTCTTGGTAATGCGTTTGCCACTATTCTAAAAATTGTGGCTTATACATTAACTATTGAGGCTATTGGTGCGTTATGTATTTTTCTTTCAGTGCGTTACGATGATGGTTTCCCGTCAATGTACGACAAAGCTACCTTTGCCATTTATAATGCAGTTTCGGCGTTTTGTAATGCCGGCTTTACAACGATTCCCGGCAGCATGACCTCAGATCTTGTAATGCACAATTATGCTCTAAAAATAATTATTTCGGTGATGGCAATACTTGGAGGAGTTGGTTTCCCGATACTTATGAATTTGCAAGATTCTGGTTCTAAGTTTATTGTCAACCTCAAAAATTGGATTGTTAGCAATGTCGACTTTGTGTTTCAACCAACTAAATTTCGTTTTCATATTGGTTGGAAAGGCATTTCGTTTGTGCACCTTCCCCGTGTGGTAAATGTCAATACCAAACTTGCTACCATAGTGTCGATTGTGTTGCTGTTTTTTGGTACTTGTTCGTTTCTGCTGCTCGAATATCGCAATTCGCTCACCGCTCACGATGGGTTTTGGTATAAATTGATAGATTCGTTTTATTACTCGGTAATGCCCCGCTCGGCAGGATTCAACGATAGCGACCTTTCGCTTTTTCGCATTCCTACATTGCTGATAATGATGTTTTTGATGTGGGTAGGAGCGTCGCCGGTGTCAACTGGTGGCGGTGTAAAAACTACTACATTTGGTGTGGCATTGCTCGATATTTTTAGTATTTTGCGCGGCAAAGACCGTTTGGAAATTTTCTGTCGCAAAATAGCCAACAGCACTGTGCGTCACGCGTTTGCGGTAATAATGATTTCGCTTGCGGCACTTGGATTGGGCACGTTTTTGCTCGTGATTTTTGAGGAGAACAATCCCGATGCCACGCTCTTAAATCTTGCTTTTGAATGTACCTCGGCATATTGCACTTGCGGATTGAGTATGGGTGTAACGCCCGAACTCAGCGCACCAAGCAAATATCTTCTTGCTTTTATGATGTATCTAGGCAGGGTAGGGGCTCTCACCATTGCGGCGGCGTTCTTTACCAAGGCTAAATCGCTCAAATATATGTACCCAAAAGAAAAAGTATATATCGGATAATTAATTAGTTATGAAAAAATATATCATCGTAGGACTCGGCAATTTCGGTTCGTCGCTCGCCATAAAACTTACAAATGCGGGCAACGAGGTTTTCGGCGCAGATTCGATTCTGAGCCGTGTAGACGCCATTCAAGAAAAAATAACGTCGGCGGCAATGCTCGACTGTACCGATTTTAACGCCATCAAGTCGGCGCTCCCTTACAAAGATACCGACTGCGTAATTGTGGCAATCGGCGAAGATATTGGTGCGTCTATTTTGGTAAACGCAACGTTTAAACAGTTGAATGTGAAGCGTATAATGAGCCGCGTGATTTCCGAAACTCACCAACGTGTGCTCGAAGCCATTGGCATTACCGAATTTGTTCATCCCGAAGAGGAAACCGCCTCGCGTCTTACCGAAGTGCTTTCGCTCACCGGCGCAATGGACGTTTACAGCCTTTTCGACAAGCACAAAGTGGTGGAGGTAAAACTGCCCGAACGCTATTTTGGCAAAAAAGTGATTGAAACCGACATTCGTCAAAAATACCACCTCAACGTGCTTACTGTAATTAAAAAAGTGCAGCACAAAACTCTCCTCGGCAAAATCAAAGAGAAACAAGAAGTTTTAGACTACGTAACGCCGGATACTATTTTAGAAGTGGGTGATATTATTGTGGTTTTTGGTCGTTCAAGCGATTTGAAGAATTTTGTTAACGACTAATTTATCCAATAATTTGGATAATGCCAGCCACAATCATATAGAAATATATTATTTTTTTGAGTAAATCGGGGTTCACTTTGTCGAATACCCTTTTGCCCAAAAATATGCCAATAATAATTCCCGGAAGTGCCCACAATAGTCCGTAGCCCACATTTGAGGTTACAAATCCGTTGCCTGCACGGATAATCGACATATATATGTTGGTGATAACAAAATATGCCTGAGCTATGGCAAGGTAGTTTTCCTTTGTTTTTTCTGACGGAAGAAAATATGCTACTGCTGCCGGACCGTGCATTCCAAAAAGTCCGCCCATAATGCCCGACAAACTGCCTAACGGAATCTGCCATTTGAGTGTGGGCGTCACATTGTTTTGTTTTGAAAAGAAGAGAAAATATACCGCTAAACATATCAAAACGCTACCCAAGATTATTTCCAAAACTCTGTTGTCGGTGTTGCCCACAAACCTAATCGCAAAAAACGATGTGATACAAAATACCACAAAAATGCCTATTAAGTTTTTGATATGCAGATGTTTGTAAACAGAAATCAATACCAATGACGATTGTATCATACTCAAAAATCCACTCAAAGCGGTGGCTTCTGGCAGCGATGGAAGCAGATGCGGAAGTATTGTCATTATAAAAATGCCAAATCCAAATCCACAAACTCTCTGAATAAAAGAGCCTGACACCGAAGCTATTAGAATCAGAATGCCTGTGATTGTGGAAATCATTATTGCTGCTTTTTGATTGTAAGTTTGTTGAGTTTAGGTGCAATAATAGCAATATTGTTATTTATTGGCAAAAAATTGCATCCATTGGCATCGGTAACTTTTATCAGGTTATATTTCCCCGGAATATTGTCCATCTGATAATCCATATTGTCGGTCTTAAAATTTTTAGCAGAGCCGTTCATAGTATAATCGACTTCAAACGGAGCAGTTCCTGAAAGCATAACTTTGAGCGGTTCTCCGTAACAAACCGAGGCGTTATCGAATTGAGCAGATGCCGTGCAACCTTGATTTTTTGCCATTCTTGGAATACGAGGGAAATAACCGTGTTTCAAACAATCGCATTGTATTATTTCTTCTTTTATGTTTTCTGATTCTATTCCGTCAAGAACTATGAGATAATCTGTTGTATACTCATGTATGTATATCTTATTATCAACCCCTACTGCCATTTCCCAACATTGATTGCAAACAACATTATAACCATTCTTAGGTAAATCGTATATGATATCGGGGTTGTCTAAAACAAAATCAAAATCTTTATCATATCTGAATCCTTTTAGTTTATCGTCATCAATAATCAAAAAGTATTTGTCAGTAGGAGAAAACGACATTGTTCTGAATTTATTATTTTCAAATTTTTGAGCAATTTTTATTTTGCCGTTACTTTTGTCAAAGTTTAGGACATATACAATGTCATATGTAGTTGCAATTATTTGTGTGTTATCTAATGTATGTTCTATATCGAAAGAAGGTGTCACTAAAAATAAGAACTTATCTAATTTTAGATCACTAATCGCCCAAAGAACGTATTTTTCTGATGTTAGTTTATATGTCTCAATTTGGTTATCGCGATATGAAACAAGAACTACAAAGTCTTCAAAATGAAGAAAATCTAAAAAGAAACTATAATTCGTATTATGATAGATATATTCATTGTCTAGTGTTGCATTTTTGTCGAATTGGTAAATATAGAGTTCTCCTGAATAATTAGCACCAGTTTGAAAAACTGCGGCTATACAATATCCTCCTTGCGGTAGTTTGCAAGCTATAACATTTCTTGGATTTGGGTTATCAACTCTTACTATTTCTTGTTTGTCGCTATTTTTAATAACATAAGACGCTTGAGTCGTATTATCATAATAACCGTAAAGGAGCAATTTCCCATTATCATCGGAGAGGGAAACAGTATAATTGTTATACGCAGTGTTACTTCCTATTTCGTTACATATTACTGTAGCTGGTGATGTGTTGAAATTTAAAATGTTTCCATCACCAAGCAACCAATTGTTATATTCCTGAGCATATCCAGAAGATAACCCCAAAAAGACTGCAAGAAAGATTGCAGTCTTTACAAAACTATTTTTTCTTATATCACTCATATTTATATTCATAATTTTATACTTTTAATATTAAAAATTACTTCATCGTATTCACAAATCCATACCACATCAATCTATCTCCCCTGAGGGTGTAATCAGTATTGTAAATGGTTATGAGATAGTTGTTTTCGGTGTTGTACCAACTACCGTCGGGATATTCGGTGGTGCCGTCGGAATGTTTTATTATAAAGGTGTAATTGTAGAGACCTTGTTTTAATAGCATTGTGCAGCGGTAGAGGTTTTCGGCTGAATCGAAAGTCATTTTGTTGGCATCCGAAAAACCATAATTCGACAATGCTCCAAATACATACACATCGCCGTCGGGTATGGGATGATATTTTAGGCGGAAATTTACCTCAATATAGTCTGATTCAAGGTCGCGGTTAAATCCTCGATCGTTTTTTATGTAGTATTGTCCGTTTAAATCCTCTTTAAATGAATAAGATACGTCGGTAGGGTAGTGCGGTGTAAGGGTGTAATGATAAATGCCGTTGTTATACTCTATTTGGTCGATTCCTAACGCTTTGAAATTTACATCTTTGGCGTCGAAATAGAGATATTCGTTGCCGCCGTCATAAATATTGCCGCCATCGTTTTGATGAAAACGGATATTGTAAGCATCTGTAAAATTGTATTCTAAGCGGTGACGGTGGTTGATGTCGCCATTTTGCATCACATACGTTTTTAAAAATCCGGCGGGATTGCTCATTCGTTCGCGGCTGTTGTCGATATTTACTTTAACTTGCTGACCTGTAATGGAATATTCCGAAAGAAACGGGCGTTCTACTTGCGCAGTGATTTTAAGTTGAGTTTCGGGTTCGGCTATCATAAACTTTTTTTGAAGAATGATTTCATCGGGGTCGGATTGGTCAAAAACATTGATGATATAATTGCCGCTGATTTTTAACTGCACATCGTCGTTGGGAATATCTATTATATAATGTGTAAAAGTGCTGTGGGTGTTAAACGAGTTTCGATAATTGTCGATGTCGCGATTGTTAAACCCGTCGGCAAATTCGTAAAAATCAAGTTCATCGGGTTCAAAATTGGCGTTGCAATGCTTTATGGAATATCCCAGACGGTGGTAAGAATCGTTGATAACATCAAAACTTAGAGTAAGACTTTCGCCAAGTGTGCAAATCGGCAATCCCATTTCGGTGGCTGTTTTGCGAAATTCCACAGTTTTAATGTCTTGAGCTGCAAACTCGTCGGCAGGTTGTGCAAATGCCGGAGTTATGCCCGACAAAATTATAGCGGCAAATATTTTTTGTATATTCATATCCTGAAATTTATATCTTTGCAAAGGTTTATAAAATTTTAATTCTGACAAAATAATGAAGATAGTTTGCGACAATAAGGTAAGATTTTTAAATGGAGTATTCAACAATATTGCTGATATAGAGTTTGTTGCAGGTCGTGAGATTTCGGCAGACACCGTAAAAGATGCTGATGCGTTAATTGTACGCACTCGCACCATTTGCAACGAACAATTGCTCAAAGGCAGCAATGTAAAGTTTATCGGCACAGCCACAATAGGTTACGACCATATCGACACTCAATACTGCGAACAAAACAACATATTTTGGACCAACGCTCCGGGCTGCAATTCGGGTTCTGTGTGCCAATATATTGTTTCTGTATTAACTTGTATGGCAATACATTACGGCTTTGACCTTAAAGATAAAACCATTGGCGTAATAGGAGCGGGTCATGTAGGCTCAAAGGTTATCAAAGCGGCCAAACAATTGGGAATGAATGTTTTGGTAAACGACCCGCCGCTGCAATTATCGGGCAATAAGGATTACGATTTTTGTTCACTCGATAATTTGTTGCAACAAGCTGATATTGTGGATATTCACGTGCCATATACCGCATCGGGCGAATTTGCCACACACCATCTTTGCAACGATGCTTTTATTTCTAAAATGAAAGATGGAGCTGTGCTGATCAATTCTTCGCGTGGTGCTGTGGCTGATAATCAAGCTGTTTTAGCGGCATTGAATAACAACAAACTACTTACCGCCGTACTTGATGTTTGGGAAAACGAACCTGATATTAATCGCGAATTGCTCAACCGTGTATATGTGGGCACACCTCACATTGCGGGTTACTCGGTAGACGGCAAGGCAAATGCTACTATGCAGATAGTGAGAAGTTTAAGCAAGTTTTTTAATCTTGGTTTAGACAATTGGATACCCGATACCCGTCAATATCCGGGCGTAAGTCTTAATTACGACCAAATGAATGATTATAAATTGGTTTTGCGCTCATATAATGTTATGTACGACAGCATTAAGCTGAAAACTTCGCCCGAAAAGTTTGAATATTTTCGCGAGAATTATCCAACACGCAGGGATAATTTGTAAAACCTACACAAAAAAACGAACCGTACAAGTGGTTCGTTTTTGTTAGGTTAAATAAATAAATCCAAAAAAAATAGTTTTAGGTCATTTGGCCTTAAAGTGTCGGTTCGGTTTGTAAGGCGCAATCAATAGTTTTGTTTAGTTTGTTTTCATTAAAATGACACCCAACGTGCCTAATACCCTAAGTAAAAAACGTATTATTTTTATGTTGATAATGTAATTGGTTGATTAACAGTATGATTATTAATCGCCAAAACGCCATAAAATTCCGAATTTGAAGTGAAAATCGCTAATTGGGTAGCAATCGGCAGGGGCGTAATAGTCTTGCCATTTGCCATCGTTGATGTGTTCCCACTTGAAAAACATCAGCACGCCTCTGATTTTGATATTAGCGAATGCGTTGATAACGGGATATTCACCGGTTTTGTATCGTCCGTTTCTATAGAATACCGATGTAGCAGGGCAATAGCCGTAAGAATCGTATTCGGTAGAGTATCTAACCTCGGCGCCTATTTGTGTCAACAGCACTTTGGGAACGAGAAAAAACTCGAAATATGTGGCGTGATAAAGTGCCAATGTGGGCAAGTTTAGAATATCGTTGTGGTCGGTATGCTGCCATGTAACACGGTTGGCAAATCTTACGTGCCATACAAAGAAATCTTTGGTAGCACTTATGGTTTGCACAGTGATTACCGAATCTTTGTTGCATTGTTCGGGCACTGCATCTTGGTTGAAGAATATGTAGTTGGTAAGCAGGTGGTTTGATGCCGACACTTTGAAATGCCATCTTGGCATACCAAACTCAGCTCCAATGCGTATTATCTGGCTTTTGTCAAAATTGTTGTCCCATTTAAAGTTGTTGCCGGCATAATGTTGCTCGTAATATGTGGGTTCAAGATTGTAAAAATCTACTCTTGCATCGATATATCCGTTGATGGTGTCGCTATTGCGCTTGTAAAGTTTGTAGCCGAGTTTGCCGTTGAGTTCCATGTCGCCAGACTTTTCTCCGGTGAGATACTGCTTAAAATCGGCACTGAGATAAAGACTTTTCGACTTGTTGTTGAATATTCCTGCCTCAAAAAATGTGTTTTGCAATGTTTTGGAGGCTGTATTTTCTATATAGTTGTTTAGAGTGTGGTATTTTTCGTGTTCTACACCGATGGCACCGCGCAGTCCGGGCGAAAAACCTCTAAGTTGTCCCTCGCATACTTTAAGTTGAAATTTGTTGGTTACTCTGCGGAAAAAAATCGAGTCGTATGTGGTGGGAGTGTTTTTCAAAAACTGCTTGTAAATTGTTGAATCCATATCATCGTCGGTGTATGAACGAAACTGTTTTTCGTAGTCAAACACGTAGTTAAATGCTAATCGTGGGGTGTAAATTTCGTTTCGAGTGCTGTCGTTGATGATTTGAAAATCTGTGCTACCTATCGAATATTCGCCTACGAGTCCCCAGTGACGGTATCCCCAGTAACTATCGCTTTTTTCCATTTTGGTGGTGAAGCGTTTGTTGGTAACGTCGAGAGTGTCGATAATGCCACCGTTTTCTTGCACTTGAAATTTGTTGAATTTATAAAAAGTGTGAATGCTGAGATGTTTGCCTCGGTAACTGATGTTGGGCGCAAACGATACCAATCGTGTTTGCTGGTGCGATAATCGTCCGGCGCTGCCATCGAGTTTGAGGTTAAAAGCCCAGTTGAGACGGCTGTTGACGTTTTGCGTGTGAGTAAAATCCACAATTTGCTCTTTTCTTGATTTTGGTGCGGTTACGTAGTAGAGCCATGAGTAAGGGTGGTTTACTTGGTAATACTTGGTGTTTTCGGGAACGTTCCAAAAATCGTTGAGCGAGTTGAAAAATATTATCGAGTTCCACTTGTTGATCGGGCGGTCGTCAAACACGTTTGATATGTATGGCGAACCTAAGTTTCCGAGGTTGGTGGTGGAGATGGTGTGCTTGTCGTTTTTGTCGTATACTTGAAAAAGGTGCAACGACGTGTCTTCTTCTAAACTGTAATCAATCGGACCAAGGTCTTTGCCTAATGTCCAGATGTTTACGCGCATAGGATAGTCTTTTTTGTCCTTGTCTTTGTCTTTTTTGCCTTTTTGAGCTTGCACGGCTCCCGACACAAGCATAAGTGCAATTGCCATCAAAATGCACTTGTATGCTGCACACATATTATATATGTTAGTCAATATTTTCATAGTTGTAACTTAGAAATTGTCGGACTATTGCCAACAAAATTTTTGCAAAAATACGTTTCAATCTTTAAATCGTCAAATTTAAACGCCTATAATCGTCAAAAAAAATGAATAATTAACCTTAAATAATGTTGTTTTTGCATTTTTGACGCTTGTAACCATCTTTTAATCAATGTAATGTAAAATAATGCAAAAATCTTTTCAAAAAAATTTGCAAGATATGGTATAAACACATTAACTTTGCACCCGAAAAAATTGGCCGAGGTAGCTCAGTTGGTTAGAGCATCGGATTGTGGATCCGAGGGTCATGGGTTCGAATCTCTTCCTCGGTACTTTTTTAAAGGTCGCTGCTGCAGCGACCTTTTTTTTTGCAATAAAGACAAAAATTTTATCAAAATTTTGATATTATCAAAATATAGATTACATTTGTAATCGAAACTATTATTTTTTCTGACCAAGATGAAAATTTTAAATTTGGCTCTGGCAATAGCCGCACCCGCGATGATGTCGGTAGGATTTGTACCGACTGATGAATTGCCTATTACTCCCTCTAACAATGTATTGTATACCAATATCATATCCATATCGCAAGGCCCGTTTAAGCTGAAAGCCCAGCCTTATTACGACTCGCTTTTCACCAAAAAAGAGTTGAAACAATTGAAAAAGGCCGAGAAATTGCGCACCAAATGCGATGATGCTCTTATAGAAAAGGCCGCTCTCGAAACCGAGGCGAATGACATTGAACGCGAAGGCGACAAGAGCGCCAAAACCGTGAAAAAAGTTGCTAAACTCCGTGCCAAAGCGGCAAGCAATGAGTTGGATGCTTTAAAATCATTTGAAACTGCTTCAGCCACTTTCAAGGATATTTACTCATCAGAACTTAAAAACAAACTTGCCGACACTTCGTCGGCTCGCGCCAAGGCTGCTTACAACCTTTCTAAACAGGCTGATGAACTCTATTCTCTCGCCGAAAAGGAGAAAAAGCAGGTAAACACCGACAACGCTTTGCAGATTTATCGTTCGATGAATAATAAACTTACAAAAGCGATTGAATTACAAGAACTTGCATTTGCCGTTATCAAAAACGACCCACAAGTTGACTATACTCCGTATATTCAGAAGGTAGATCCTAATGCTATGCCTTCGCCCGATGGCAATGTGGCAAAAGAAGAGTTGCCGGTGCTTCGTGCTCCTCAACATTACGATTTTGCCAACGACCAAAATATTTATCGCATACGTTACAGCCAGTTTGCCGACAGTTTGAAAATTTCCGATGCCGACAAGGCTGCAATGCAGAAGATGTTTGACGCTGAACAAACAGCTTCGCAGAATATGCTCAAAGCCATTAATCTTGGAAGTCACGCCGATACTCTTCGTATTTATGCTTCTGAAGCTCTTACTCTTACCGAAAAAGAGTATTACGAACAGTTGGCTCAAGAGGATGAATTGAACGAATGTTCGTCGCTTGTAAATGCTATAAATCAAAATGTTAAAACCAACAATGCTTTGTTTGAGCTTTATCAAAAATATATTCCCAAGATTCGCAATGATAATCCCACTGCCAAGGCTTACGAAGATCAAGCTTTGAATCTTTACAACTTGTCGAAATCGTATGAGACCAACGCTGCCAAACAATATAGCAAGGTAGAAAAATACACTATTCTTTCTGAGGGTAATGAATTGAAACTTCAAGCCATAGCTAATATGGAAAACGCCATTGCCTCGTATCTTGGAACGCCCCTTTCTACCGATAAGAACATTGCTGCCAACGCTTCGCCCGAACGTCACAATGGCGAGGCTCTTGGATTTGATCCCAACGAGAACAATGTAGACGACGAACCTAAAACCAACGGAGGCAAGAAACCGGCTCAGCAAGGTGCCACAGTGGCAGATAATTCGCAGAACACTGCCGACAAGCCCGCTACCGATAAGCCTGCCGCCGACAAACCTGCTAACAACAAGTCTACTGCCGACAAACCGGCTACCAATAAACAAGCCACCAACAAACCTGCCACCAACAAACCGGCAACAAATAAACCCACAACCACTACCACAGCTTCTAACGCTAAGGTTAAGGTTCCGGTATCAACTTCTAACGCTCCTGCCATTAGCACTTGGTACTACACCAACGACGACCAGCGTTTGAAACCTTACACTTATCCCGCCGGAACGGTATTTACCGTTGAAACAGGTATTTACAAAGAAATGCCCGAACCGGTGGAATTTCCCGCTGTGAATGTATTTGTGGCAGAAAAACTTAAGAATCAAAACTATATGCGTTATTATCTTGGTTCTTACAAAACTTACGATGCCGCATTGGCAGCACAGGCAATGGCCAAAAACGGAGGTTACAAATCGGCTACTTTAGCAGCATTTGTCAACGGTAAAAAAACTCCCGTTGCCACCGCCAAGGCTTCTGCCGAAAAACAGCAAGGTTATCAGTCGCAGGTACAACGCGAACTCAAAGAACTCAGCGCATATCAGCAGTTGTTTGAACCTCAACAGCCCACTTCAAACCCCGTTCAAGAGGTTTCGCAGCCAACTGGCACTACCGATGCACAGCCTCTCAGCAATATTTCGGGAACTGCATACGCAGTGCAAATTTCGTCGGTACCCACATTGCTTACAAAATCGTCGTTTAATGTAAACCAATTATATTACGACCAAAACAATGGAGGTTTATATCGCTATTACACAGGCGTTTCTACCGATATGGGCATTGCCAAAGCAAACCTTGCTACTATGAAGGCTTGCGGCTACGAAGATGCCTATATTATAAAAGTGTCGAATGGTACAAATATGGGTCCTGTTTCGGGCAATAGTAATCCTCAAACCACATCAAACAGAACTATTTACCGCGTTCAGATAGGCGCATACAAATCTGCCTTGTCAAAAGACAGCAAAGCCAAGATGGAAAAACTCAAAAAGTCGTATGCTGTGCACACATCGCAGAGCGGCGCATACACAGTATACACTGTGGGCGATTGCGACACAAGAGCTCAGGCCGACAAACTTAGAGCCGACCTTGTAAAATTGGGTTATACAGAATCGTATGTGGTAACGTTTATCAACGGTGTAAAACAATAAAATTGGTTAATTTATGAACACTTATTCCATAATACTGATTATAGTAGTCGTTGTTGCTATAGCAGCGGTCTTTATCACTAATCTTTTGGTAAATGGTGATAAAGACAAGTTTGCCAAACAAGTGAAAGATTTGGGCTACAGCACTTGGAATCCTTATTTTAAAAAGGCGAAGGGAATGGAGCAGAAAGAACGCGCCAGATTTTTGGCTGTGTTGAAATGCACCAAAGACTACTCTATCAGTATTGATTTCAAGGAGGCTATCGAGATTGCCAAGTGTTCCAAAATATCTAATATCGAACTGTTTCTATATAGTTACTATATTATTAATCAGGTAGATATGTCGTTTTCTTTGGAAATGCTCCGCAAAGTGGCGGAGATTCTTTATCAAAATTCTGAAGAAACCAAACCAGAAGCAGAAGGCGCATCGTCAACCACTCTGTCGAAAAACGACCAACGTATTCGTCAAAATGTGGAGACATTTGCACGCAGTTGGGCAGACCAAATAAATGCCGACCTCAAAATTAGTTACGAAACTGCGTTGCGATATATCAACGACAAGAAAGATTTTAGCCAACTGGTTAGTCTCGACATTATGGCAAAAAACGAGGGTCTCGACATCGAAGAACGTCCGCTTATCAACCAAATCGACGAGGAGGGCTTGAAACTGATAATCTACGCTATGATTCGCGCCAATAGTGCAGGCATTTTCCTCGACGACGAAAGCAGTTATCGTATCAATAAGGTTCAGAATATCAACGAGTACAAAGACGCTTTTAAGATTACTACTACACTGCTCAAAAACCTTTACAAAAACTATCATCGCGACGTTACACGTTTTACCAACGCAATGATACGCGCTCACAACGCACAGTTGTGGCTTAATTTCTCTGAATCAGATCTTTATGCTATATCCGACGACGATTTCGACAATCTGATTTCTAACCTTATCAAGGCTAAAAACAGCGGTATTGTTATCGACCCCAAGGATCTTATTCTTCACAATGTGTCGGGCGAGCAGATGAACAATCTGATTTCTGCCATTATCAAGGCAAAGGCTTATGGACTATCGGATCAATTGAATTTCAATGAATTGATGCGTTACCATGTTACCACAGGTTCCGACGTTATGAAATTTGTAAAATCGCTTCGATATGTTCGCGAAAACGGACTTGCCAACGAAATCAACAAAGACGACCTTATTGAATATTCTCGTCCTGAGGCAGATATTTACGACTGTGTACAAGCTATGAAAATTGCCATCGAGATGGAACCCACCGAAGGTGAAAACGGCATCACACGTCGTATGGTTAAGAAACATTTCTTGGAGTTTGGCAAGGTGCTGGAAACTATCAAAAGCATTCGCAAGGCTCGCAAAGCGGGACTTACTCTCGATATGGCACTTGCCGGCAAAATTATCCGTTCGGACAATTATTCATCTTTAGACGAGGCTATAGCTTGGGCATTGAAACCTCAAGTGGTAGAGGTAAAAGATTGCCTTACAATTGTTTGCAAATCGGGCGTTCAGATTACGCCAAAAATCAATATCACCGTTCGCGGCAAGATGGAACTTATTTTTGCCGGTTACGGACTCGACATTCTGGGCAAACGTATCAATGAGGCAGTGGTTACTAAACTTGAATCGTTCGACGATCACGAGTACATTCTCAAAAACCTTTCGCCCATTTCGCACGAAGTGCTGAAAATGATAAACGAGGAGGACGAGAAACGAGAAATCAAAACCGACCCCGAGCGTGCTACCGAATCACAGCTCAACAACTATTGCGCATATCAGCTACTTGATGTCAATATTTACGATTTGGAAATCGGTAAAAATATCAAATCGGAATTGGAACTTCGTCAGGCCGAAATTGATAGCCGCAAACGTATTATCAAAGCAGAGGCCGATCGCGCCAAAGCCGAAGCCGACCTTCGAATTGCTATGGTGCA
>JAEEGL013164993.1_pt1 | contig 20621 bp, 9 predicted proteins | sample 9134231 | NCBI WGS metagenome assembly JAEEGL01 (sample SAMN16246548, study PRJNA631951) | gut metagenome | biome: gut microbiome; feature: rumen; material: fiber-attached | host: Bos | place: Iran: Karaj | collected 2018-10
TGATGCTGAAAATAGAGCTTTATTAGTTTTAACTCATGAAAGAATTAAATGGGATGAAAGATATGGTTTATTAGTCTTTCTTCCTTCACCTTTAAATCTTTTTTCTCTCCTTTTTATTCCATGGCTATTTATTATTAATGATAACAAAAAAATTAAAGCTAATCTAATTTTTTCTAAAATTTGTTTTTTTTCAATTGCTCTTATTACATATTTTTATTTAATTATTGTTGGTATTTTATGCTTCCCTTTTTCTTTATTTAAATCTCTTTTTCATAGTATTTATGATACTTATGTTTTTTATCCTGGACATAAATATAGAAAAATAATTTTGATTATATTTACTGAACCTTTAAATTTACTTCGATATTTAGCTGAAGACTCTTTTTTTTATTGGACTTTAGTTTTCAAAGAACCAATTGTAAATGAACAACAAAAACAAGAAGAATTAATGAGTATAAAAAAATATATAAATACTTTAAGGAAAGTATTAATGGATGGTAAATATAAAGAGAAAAAAAAAGTATTAACAATACAAGAATTATATTCTAAACTTTCTCTTTTTAAAAAGAAAAAAAAAAAGAAAAAAAAAAATTCTCCAAATAATCAAACATTGTCTACTATAGCATTAAAAAATCTTGAATCAACAAATGGAATGGGAAGTATATTAGGAAATAATATAAAAATAAAAAAAGAAAAAGAATCAAATTCAAGTTCTGAAAAATCATTTAAAATGGAACAAAAAAATGAAGAAAATAATAATACAAATAAAGATATAGATAATGAAAATAATAATATAAATCAATTTAGTTTAGTTGATTCAACTCAAAATGAAAGAAATCAAATGCAAGAAGAAATGAAATTTAATTTTAGAAAAATTATAGATAAAATTGTTGACCCTGAAGGATTCATTGATATTGATAGAACATTAACAATTTTACCAGAACAAGTAAAGTATAGTGAAAATATTATTAATAATTTAGAATATTTAAGTATGAGAGCTATGATAAGAGGAGTCACAAAATTTGAATTTTTAAATGCAATGGATAATCCTATTTATTCTTTTAAAAAATTACAACTTTTAATTTTTAAATTAATTATCAAATTCAAAATAATTTATTCATTTCTTCCTGATAATATTTTAAATGCAATTAATGAAAGATTTATTAAAGTTAATGAAAGAAAACAATTTGAAAAAACTCCTGAAACTTTGCAAAAATATGAAGAAAGAGATGATATTTCTGAATATGATGATGGAGGAGAATATGTTAGAGAATTTGAATCTAAAGAGGAAAATAATTTAAATACAACAATAAAAAGTTATGATAATAAATCTACATATTCTCATTCCAATCAAGAATTTATATCTTCAAATGAAAGCAAATAATTATATAATTTTTCATATTTAAAATATATATATATATATATAAAATATATATATATATATTAATAATAGAATTATTAATGATATAATACACTTTTTTAATTATAAATGTTTTATAAATTATATTGAATATATATTTTAAAAATTTCTTCTTTTAATATAATGTTATAAATAAAATAATATAGAAATAAAGAAATTTATTAAAAAAATTTGTAATTTTTTCATCTAAAATAAAAAATTATTTTATTTTAAATTCTATAAATTATATTTTGATTCTGAATATATTTTACTTTTTTATATATTAAATAAATATTTTTTAAATTATTTTTCATTAAGTCTTTTTTTTTCCTTTAATAATTTGATAACTCTCCTTCTTTTACATAATCCATTATACCATAAAATAAATGTTCATAATTTAAAGATTAATTATAAATTAGATTGAGTTTTTAATTGTTTTTTAATTACAAAAAATGTTAGTGGTCCCTATTTTTTTAAAATATCTTAATAATAATTAATTTTATTATTTATTAAAAAAAAGTAGATTATTAATTACTTGGATTCATCTTCTTTTGTATTTCAGTGAATTGCTGTTTTAAATTTAAATTTTCTTCAAGTAAAGAATAATTTTTTATTGTTTGCTTAGTTAATTCATCTTGTAAAGTAATAATAATAGAATAAAATTTTTTTGCTAATCTTTGATAATCCTCAATATTATCTTTTTCTCTATTAAACATTGTGTTTCTTTGATAATTATTATTATTACTATGAAAAGAGTGAATTATATTTTTAGCTTTTCTATTTGAACTTTGATTTATTTCTCTATTTGAATTTCCTGAACTTTGAATTGAACTAATTGATCTTTTATGTCTTGAAGAATTAGTTTTTTGATTTTGATCATAATTATATTTATTTTTAATTGGGTTAAAATAATCCATTATTTTTATTGTTTTAATTAAATTTAATATGTAAAGAATTTAAAAAAAATAAGATATATAAAGAACTATTTTAAATTTAATCCAATCCAATATAATATTAAAAAAATCTAATGTTAAATATAGTAAATAAAAATAATATTCTAAAGAATACTATAATTATATAAATACACAAAAATTGTGACCTTAAAGTCTAAATTACAAAATAATAAACTTTATTTGTTAATTTAATAAGCATAGAAATTTTCCTAAATTTGCATTTATATATAAATTTGATTTATTTAAAAAACTTCCATAATTCATATTTACAATAATATTTCTAATATATAATTTTTCAGCAGGATTTAATAATTTCAGTAAATTACAAAGAACAAAAGTTCCAAATTTATTTTCAATCAATTTATTAAAATTAATAGAATTAAAAAATAAATTTTCTACAAGTTGATAAAATAACACATTATCATTAGTTCTTAAAATAATAACTACCTTATCAATAACATTAGAAGCATATTTTTGAAGAGAAAAATAAATTGAATCATTAAGAATATTTTTAATAATACCTTTACAATTATTAAAACCAAAATATTGAAAAGCATCTTGAATAACATAATTACCAAATTGATTTTCTACAATTTGAATATAATTTTGTTCAATAATTATAATAATCATTTGAATAAGTTGATAATTTTTAACCTGAGAAATAAATTTTTTAATAATAGTTGAACCATTTAAATTTACACTTAAAGATATAAAATTGTTCATACAAAATTGAATTAAATAATATCTTTTTGGATTATTTATATTATTTACTAATTTTAATATTACATGAGTTGAATTTTGAGAAATTGTTAAATCAAATAAAACATTTTCAACAAGAGATTTAATAATTTCTTCTTCTTCATCAGAATCCATTTTTTCTATTAAAGTTTGAATACAATGAGATCCAGAAATATCTTTTGAAATAAAAATAAAATCTTCTTTTATATTATTTAATAAATTTATTCTTTGAGTTGAATTTGTTTTTTCAATTATTTTTTGAAGAAAATAATTTCCATAAGAATCACACATTATTTGTTTAATTTTTGGAGATAGTTTTTCAAAAATTAAATCAATTTCTTTATCTGAAGTATTCTCTGCTAATTCTTGAAGATAATGACTTCCTGAACAACTTTTTAAAAGTTTTTCAAAATCATTTTCTGAATGTTTATTTTGGAAAAAAATACTAAGATTATTTGTTGAAGAAGTACTTTTTTTTTGAGAATTTATTGATGTTTCAGTTATTTCTTTTTCTTTTATTTCTTCAATACTTTTTGATGAATTACTTGATGAAAAAAAATCTAAATTAAAATCAATGATATTTGATTCTGTATCTCTTGTTTTATCAGATATTTCTTCTAATTGCTTTAAATCTTCTTTTTCTATTTGAAGATCAGATAATAAATCATTTGGAAGCAAAAATGAAATTGAATTTGTTTCTGACATTTAAAATAATTTATATTTTTTAGTTTTTGTAATTTTATATTATATATATCAAGATTTATTAATTTTTTATAACAAGCTTTCAATTCTCTTTTTTAAAGATTATCGATTTATAAAATTTTATGTCTAATAATATCAAAAAATCATTAAATATTAATATTAATTATATTATTATATAATCAAATATAATATAGAATAAATAATTATATATAAAAAAACATAAATAAAATTATAACTATAATTTCATAATTTCTTCCTTTAAAAAAACTTTTTTTGCTCTTTCAAAAGTTCTGAATTCACAAAAAGAAAAAAAAAGTATAAACATTAAATTCCATTAAGAAAAATTTAATAAATATCTATTCAAATAAAAAAATAAATATATATTTAATAATTTAAAATGGGTGAATTTCTCTCAGCTCCAATAAAAGAAAAGCATTCAGATGATAATGAAAATGAAAAAATACGTTTCGGTTCATGTGGAATGCAGGGATGGAGAAAAAGAATGGAAGATGCTCATATAACAGAAATAAATAAAGGAGAAAACAATCAATATGATATTTTTGGAGTATTTGATGGACATGGAGGAAAAGAAGTATCTCAATTTGTAAAAAACCATTTTACAAATGAATTAATATCAAATGCAAATTTTAAATTAGGAAATATAAAGCAAGCATTACAAGAAACATTTTTAAAAATGGATGATTTAATGAGGAAAGAAAATGGTAAAATAGAATTAAAAGAATTATCAAAGAAAAGTAAAGAAGAAGATGATGCTCAAGAAAAGAAATTAGGAACAAAGAATAGTCAAGCAGATATGATAAGTAAATTAATATCTACTCAAAAATCAGAAGAAGATATAGCAAATATGACAGGATGTACTGCATGTGTATGTGTAATAGATGAAAAGAATAAAAAAATATATTTTGCAAATGCAGGTGATTCAAGAGAAGTATTATGTAAGAAAGGAATTGCATATCCAATGTCAATGGATCATAAACCTGATTTACAAATAGAAAAAAATAGAATATATAAAGCTGATGGTTGGATTACTGATGGAAGAGTTAAAGGTAATTTAAATTTAAGTAGAGGATTAGGTGATTTAGAATATAAAAACAATAATAATTTATCACAAGAAGAACAAATGATTACTGCGAATCCTGATATTGTTTGTGAAGATTTAAACGATGATTGTGATTTTATTATTATTGGATGTGATGGTATTTGGGATTGCTTAACTAATCAAGAAGCTTGTGATATTGTTAAAGAAAAATTAAATGTAAATAATCCTTATTCTGTTAAATTAAGCGGAATTATAGAAGAAATGATGGATAAAATTTGTGCTACTGATATATATAATGAAACTGGAGTAGGATGTGATAATATGACTTGTATGATTATTCAGTTTAAAAAAGGGAGTTGAAATTTGTGAATAAAAGTAATTTTACATATTTGTTTTAAGAATTATTAGTTTTTTTTAAATTTTTTTTTCTTTTTTTTGCTTTTTTTTTTAATCTTCTTTTTTTTGAAAAGTTTTTTTTGAAAATATTTTTTTTAAATTTATTTATATAGAGTTTGATTATTATTTAGTGAAATCATTATCAAAAAACATTTATTTATAAAATACTTTTTTATCTTAATTTCTAATAATATTTATTAACAACAACACTAAAATATTATTTTTTTGAATTAATTACAATAACATTTTTACGACATCTTCAATTTTTGGTCTTTTCCTAGCATCAAGATTTAAACATTTTTGAATTAAATTTTTTATTTTTGGCTCGATAAAATCAGGAATATGATATTTAGCATTTAATATATTATGATGAATTTCTTTTAAATCTTTTTCATTTTCTCCAAAAGGATGAACACCAACAATAATAAAATAAAAAATAACTCCTAAAGACCAAATATCAGTTTTAAAATTATATGGAATTTTATTTAAAATTTCAGGAGAAGCATAACTGAAAGTTCCATAAGCTTCATTTAAATAATCTAATTTACCTAAAACTTTACTAAATCCAAAATCAATTAATTTTACTTTTATTTCACCATTTTCGTTTTTACTTATTAATACATTATCTGGTTTTAAATCTCTATGAATAATTCCTACTGAATGAAGAAATAATATTGCAGTTGATAATTCTAACATTATTTTTTTTAAATCCTTTTGTGTTAAAATATTTCTATTATTTAATAAAAAAGATTTTAAATTACCATTAGGAATATATTCTAAAATAAAAAAAAAACTTTCTTCTGTTCTAAAATAATCATATACTTTTACTATATTTGGATGAGAAATTTTTTTCAAAAAAAATATTATATCTCTTTCCCAAAGAACTGTTTCATATCTTTTACTATTATCAAGACAATTTTGCTCTATTTGTTTTATTACAACTTGTTCTTTTGTTTCAATATTTTTTCCTAAATATAAATGACTTTGTTTTCCTCTATAAATTTCTTTTATTTTAATATATTTTTTATTTAAATCTTCCTGGTGAGTTATAAGTTTTAATGTATTTATGAAAGATTCCATTTCAATTTGATCTTCACTTGTAAAGATCATTTCTTTATAATTTGAATTTAAAAAAGATGATAATCTAACTCTTCTTAAAATATTATTTGAAAGTGTTTCTCCTTTTTCAATTTCTTCAACAAAAGTAAATTTTAAAGATATTAACTTTAAAAATTTATATTTATTTCCAAAAATATGAATATATAAGCAATCACCTATAATTACAATTTTGCAATCTTTAATAGAACCACTTCGAGTATAATAATTAACTTCAATTTCAAAATAATTTCCATTATTATTATAATCAATGATAATATCAGAAGTATTTAAATTATTTTTTCCAGGAGCATAAGATTTAAATTTTGAATATTCATTTAAATTTTTAACTGGACTTTTATAAAAATGATTATTTGAGTTAGAAGGAGAGTTTAATATTGATTCATTCTTCCAATTATTTTTTATTGATGCAGCTGTTGGACTATTAGAATATATTTTTTTAAAAATAAATTTATTATCCAAATTTACATTTTTCATATTATGCATTGCAAAAGTAATATCACTTTCAAAATTATTTAAATCATTTAAATCTTCGTTTTCACTTTCAATTGTTATTCTATTTTTATTATCATTTAAATCATTAATATAACAATTATATCTTGTTTTTAAAAATTTAATTAATTCATGAGAAGGAGGAATATTTACAAATTTTTTAAATGGTTCTTTAATATGATGGATAGGGGAAAAAATTTTGTTTTCTTTCATTTTAACAGTATCTTTAAAATAATTAACTTGTTCAGAAGTAAAAGGGCAAAATTTATTGAAAAGAAAGCAAAATAAATAAAAAACATCAGGATTATAATCATTAATAATATCTCTAAAAGAACTAATAGTAATTCTTTTTTTAGGAGTTAAATCTTTATAAATAATATCTTTTACTTCTTTAAAAGAATTCATATCATTATTAACAAGATAAAAATGCATAAGTAACATAGTTAAATCATCAACACTTAAAACACCATCTAAATCAAAATCAATAACTTTACAAATTATTTCTAATCTACTTTCTAAATCTTCAGAATATAAATTACAAAAACCATTTATATATTGTTCTCTTGTTATATCATTTATAAATTTATTATTTGTAAAAGCATAAAATAATCTTTCTGATATTATTAAAGGCATTATTAAAGATTCTTGAAATGTTATTTTATTTATCTTATTTCCATTTGATTCTCCATCACTTCTTCTTAATAAATCTCTATATAATTCTTTTAAAAATATTTCTAATGTTTTTCTTTGAATTTTTAAGTTAAGACAAGAATTTATATCAGGATATTCTATTTGAGTTTCTGAATTTTTATACATTATAAAAAAAATTTTTTCAAATAATTATTATTATTTATTTGAGTTTATTTATAATTAATTTTTGAATTATGAAAATAAAATGTCAGAATAATTTCAGTAAAAATATTAAAAAGGTTTTAATACCAAAAAATCCAATTAATCATTTTAATATGGTAAATATTTTTCCTGTTATAAAAAGAAATAAGGGTAAATCAAATTTAGAGAATAATTGTGAAACTGTCAATTTTGGTCAAACGTTTAATAAAAATTTAACTAAAAAAAAAACCATAAAAAAAATAAATAATAATAAATCAAATAATAAAGAGGTAAATGTTATATGGGCAAGAAATTTAAAAAATAAAATTATTAAAGAAGAAAATGAAATTTTTAGTGAATTAAATTATTCAAATTTTTTAAATTATAATTTAGGAAATATAGATCAAGATTTTGATGATGAATTTATTACTTTAAATATCGATGAATTTACTAAAAATATTATAGAAAAAAAAAATAACGATGAGTATGAAATTGAATTCGACGAACAAAAAAAACTTAATTCAATAATTGAAGATAAAGAAACAAATGACACAATTGATATAAATACAAATATTAATAATAACATTAAAAAATTTTTCAAATCAAAATCAAATATAAATAAATTAAATTTAAGTAGTTCTAAAAAAAATATTTCTAATTATGTATTAAATATCGAAGAATTTTCTCCTAATGAAAAATTAAATAATGTATATAATTTTTCCAAATTTCCTATGATGTCAGATTAAGAAATTTTTATTTTTTTAAAAATATACATAATAAAAACAAAATAAATATATAATCGTTAAAATTATTATAAAGAAATAAATATTATAATTAAACAATTTTAAAAATATAAATTAATTTAATGAATTTTTCTAATATACTCATTTTTCCCTCCTTTAAGTTTTTCCTATAAAAAAATCAATTTATCACAAATAGGTTTTATAATTTTTCCACTTAAAGAAATAGAAGTAATTCTACAATAAGATTCAATAAATAAAATTTTAAATTCTTGTTCAATTAATAATATTTTAAGTAAAAATGCCTTTTTAAATCAAAGGAACATCAACACATAGTCCATTACTAACAATTAAATTTTCTCTTGTTTTTAATATTATTCCTAAACTTAGAATTAAAGCATATATTGTCCTATATTTCTACTTCTATATATTTTCTTAAAGTAATTTTACTTTTTTTAAAATCTGATAATTTTATTACTTCTTTTACTTATTTATATTAGTTTTATCATTATGAGAATTAACAAAATAAACATCTAAAATTTATAAAAGTCTAACTTTTGTAACATTATTAATATTTCTACCACATGACCTCCACTTCCTAATATTATCATTATATTTTTAAAGTAAATAATTTTTGTGTTAGTAATCTCAATCTAAACATTATTAAAAAAAACGGAAATATATCTTTTTAATTAAAAATATCATTGATATTATTGTATTTTTCAATAAATATATATTATTTTATAAATACATTAATATATTTTGAATATATTAAACAATTAAAACTTATTAAAATTTATTTATTTTAAAATCATTTTAATTTCCTAAAAAGTCTTCAAACCTTTTTAAATTATTATTACTTTTTTGTAATTTTGAATTAGAATTATTTTGTGAAAAAAATACATCTTCTTCATAATTAAACTCATTTTGTTTTTTTTGTTTATTTCCAGAATGATTATTATTATTTCCTTCTTCAATTAAATTCAAGAAATTATTACTTCTACTATTCATACTCATAGCGAAATTATTATTATTATTTTTTTTTTCTTCATTTTCTTCTTTCTTAACATTAAATCCAAAATACCTTAAAATTTCATTACATTGAAAAAAAGGATGTTGTAAGCATTTAACAGCAGAAGGTCTTTTAGAAGGATTAAAACAAAGCATCATTTCCAATAAATTAATAGCAAGATCACTAGCTCTATGAATTACATTTTTTAATTTTTTTCCTCTATATTGAGGAAATTTAAAATGAATTTGATTAGCTAAATCATATCCTTCATTCCAATCACTTTGACTAGGAGTTCCTAAAACTTCGCATATTTTATTCATTTGATAACTTACTTCTTTTCCAGGAAATAAAGGAACTCCTGTATATAATTCAGCAATGATTGCACCTAAAGCAAAGATATCAATTGGACTTGAATAAATTTTACTATTTAATATTACTTCAGGTGATCTATACCATCTTGTTGCTACATAATCTGTAAATGGAGGCTCTGAATTTATGTCTCTTGCTAAACCAAAATCTGCTAATTTTACTTGATCTCCTGATATTAATATATTTTCTGGCTTCATATCACGGTGAAAAAAATTATTTTTGTGCATATATGCTAATCCTTGTAATATTTGAAATGATATATTACGAATTTTATATTCTGGTATTTCATTCATGTTTTTTGCATATTCAAATAAGTTTTGACCTATAAATTCAAATATCATGTTTAATTCATTCTTCTGAAGAATTAATTCATTTAATGTTACTATATTTGAATGCTTTAATGTTAAAAGAGTTTGAACTTCTTTTAATGAAAGACATTCATCCCAATCTGTATATTTTTTTTTCATTTTTTTTATTGCCACATATTCATTTGTTTTTGTATTTATTCCTTTATATACTATTCCATATGTTCCATCACCAATTGTCTCTATTATTTTATATTTTTCCATTTGAAAATTTAATTTGAATTAATTAAAATTTAATGTTATTAATAAAAAAATAAAATTATTTTTTTTCAAGATTTAATTATAACAAACATAATCAATATTTAATATATAACTTTAAGGGAAATGAAAATAATAGAGAAATGGAAATTAAAGCATCCAATTCAAATAAACGCAATATCAGTGGATCCAATTCATAATCAAATAATAGTTGGAATAGGAAAAGTAATAGTCTTTTTTGATGCAGTAACAGGAAAAGAATTAGGTCATTGTGAGAAACATTTATTGGATGTTTCATGTTTAGCATTTAGAAAAGATGGAAAAGTTTTTGCAAGTGGAGGAAAAGATAATATAGTATATATATGGAATACTGCAGATATAAGTAAACCAATAAATAAAATAACATTTAAAGATCCTTTAATTAGAATGGGATATAATCCTTGTTTAATGATATTAATATCAATGAGTAAAACTGTTCTTTCTGTTTGTAAAGAAAAAGCAGTTAATAAATATCCTTTAAATAATACTGGAGTGGATTTTGCTTGGACTAATGATGGAATGAAATATGCTGTTGCTTTTGAAAACGGAACTATCAGTATTAGAGATAAAGAAAATGGAAATAAAGATGAAAAATTGATTGTTGTTAATGAAGAAAAACAAGAAAAAATAACTTGTTGTTGTTTTTCTAATTCAAGATTTTTAAATAAAGATTATTGCTTATATGTTTGTACTTGGGATAAAAATTTCCATTTAATTGATTTATTTAATGCACAAGTTACTGAAACTAGAAAATTAACTGCTGATCCAATTTCAATTAGTTTATTTAAGGATGATTATGTTTTAGTAGGTACTAATAATAGGGAAATTAATTTTTTTAGTAAAGAAGGAATTTTTGTTGTTACTATCACTCAAGGTTTAAATTCTTGGGTTACTGCAGTTAGAAATTTTGATAAATTTAATTCTGTTATATCAATTTCAAATGATGGCTCAATTACTTGTCATCAAGTTACTTTTAGTATTGTTCATGGTATTTATAATGAAAAATATGTTTATAGGAAAAATTTAAGAGAAATTATAATTCATAATTTATTAACAAATGAAAAAACTTCAATAGAAACAAAAAGATATATAAGAAAAATGGCAGTTTTTAAAGATTTAGTAGCTTATCTTTCAATAGATAAAGTATTTGTTCATCAAATAAGTGATGATGATAATACAAAGCCAAAATATTTTGTTAAATGGGAAGGAGAAATAAGTTTAATGCTATTAGCCTCAAATCATTTAATAATATGTTATGAAAATCATATATATTTATATCCTTTAGTAAGTGATGTTGCATTAATAACAAATGTTGAAAGAGATTGGAGTTTTGAAACAGATGTTAAATATTTAAGAGTTTTAGGAGGAGCTCAAAAAAGAGAAGGAATGATTTGTGGTACACGATCAGGTGAAGTATATATGATGTATTTAGATAATCAATTTCCTATATTATTATACACTCATGATATTCCTATTAGAAGTTTAGATATTAATTTCACAAGGAAAAGATTAGCTCTTATTGATGATAATTATGATATTTCTGTTATTGATTTACCATCAAAAGGAGTTGTTTGGAAAGGTGAAAAAGCTAAATCTTTATCTTTTAATAGTGATATTGATAATATGATTGCTTATTGGTATGAAAATAATGTTTATATTAAAACTAGTGATTTTCCTCCTATTAAAGAAAAAATTTCAGGTGTTATTATTGGTTTTAGAGGAACTAAAGTTTTTATGCTTCAATCTTATAATAATGTTTCTGTTTTAGATATATCTAATAGTCAAAGTATTATGAGATATGCTGAAAAAAAACAAATGAATGAAGCTTATAAAATTGCTTGTTTAGGTGCAACTAATCAAGAATGGATATATTTAGGAGTTGAATCAATGTTGAATTTCGATTTTCAAGTTGCTGGAAATTGTTTTAAAAAAATCCAAGATATAAAATTTATAAATTTAGTATTAGATTTAGAACAAGAAAAAAAAGATGGAGTAGATGATAATGTAATAAGAGGAGATATTTATTCTCATATAGGTAAATATAAAAAAGCATCAGATTTATATATAAAAGGAGGAAAACCTGATAAAGCACAAGAAATGTATGCAACATTAAAAATGTATGCAGAAGCACTTGAAATAAGAGCTAAATATATGCAAGGAGGTGATAATAATTTCACAGATGAAATTTTACAAAATCAAGCTGAATGGTTAGAAGAAAATAAGAAATTTAAAGAAGCTGGTGATTTATATATTGCAATTGGTAAAAAAAAAAAAGCTATTGAAGTTTATGGAGAACATAATTTATTAGATATTTTAATTGATATTTGTAGAAATTTAACTAAAGATGAAGATGCTGAATCTATTGCTTTATGTGGTCATTATTTTAAAAAAAATAAAAATTATGCTTATGCTGCTGAAGCTTATTTAAGATTAGGAGATACTAAATCTATTGTTTATATGAATGTTGAATTAAAAAAATGGGATGAAGCATTTATTTTATCAAGAGAAAATAAACAATTATCTGAATATGTTCATTTAAAATATGCAGAACATTTAATTTTAGAAGATAGATTTAAAGAAGCCCAAGAATATTATAGAAAAGCTGATAGAGTTGATTTATCTATGAAATTATTAGATAAATTAATAGATAATGCAGTATATGAAAAAAGATATAAAGATGCATGTTTTCTTTTTATTTCATATACTAATGATGCTTTAAGTGTAATTAAAGATTTAGAAGCAGATCCAGAAAAATTATCAAAAGTTGATTATTCAAAAATAAAAGAATTTAAAGATTCAAATGATTTAAGTGATATATTTAATGCATATGATTACATATATAAATTTATAGAAGAACCTTTTAATACTGATATTATATCAATAAATGAAAGTGATTTATTTAATGCTTGTTTATTCCTAGTAAATAAAATATCAAATTTCAAATCATTTATGCCTCAATATAAAGCAATATTACCATCATATATATATTACAGTTTAGGAATATTATCCCAAAAATTTAAAAACTTTAAAACAGCATGTAACGCATATGATAAATTAGCAAATTTAATTTATCCACCAGAATGGGCAGAAAAAATAGATATAGAAATATTAAATATAAGAAGTAAACCATATGTAGATAATGAATTAGAATTACCAATATGTTATAATTGTAATCATAGTAATCCATTATTAAACAATTTTGGTGATCAATGTAATGCTTGTTCTGCTCCTTTTAAAAGATGTTCTCTTTCTTTTGAAATTTTACCTCTTGTTGAATTTAAACCTTCTGCTGGAATTACTGATGATCAAGCTATTGATTTTATTAAAATGAGTTCTATGGAAAGAATTAAAAAAAATATTGTTCAAAAAAATAAAGAAAATGGAGTTCATACTTTAAAAATTGAGACTGGAGATAAAAATGCTAATTTATTTGAAAGTAAATTAAATGAATATAATCAAAAAAGATCTAATTCTGAAGAATATAATGTTTTGGAATTGGATGAAAATATTTTGAAAACTTTAAATGAAAATGAAGTTTTTATTATAGATTTGAGAAATTATAATAAAACTTATAGAGTTAGATTTTTTAAAAATAGAAGAAAAGATGTAGGTATTATTATGTGCAAATTTTGCTTTAGATTTTTTAAAGTAGAAGAATTTGAAAATGCATTTTTAAAATGTGGAAAATCTTGTCCTTTATGTAAAAATGTTGATGAAGGAATGAAAGGCGGAAGTTAAATTAGAATAAAATGATAAAAGAAAATATTTTTTTATGGTAAAACCTCAATATTATTTATAATAATTTTTAAATAATTTTTAAATTATTTTTTAAATATAATAAAATTGAAAAAAAAATAATAATGAAAACATTAAATTTAGGACTATTTTTTTTAACATAAAAATAATTAGTATTATTTAACCAATAATATGACTAAGATAATAAGCAACAGCTTCTAAATTTTTTCTAGCCATATCAACTTTATGATAATCTAATTCTTGAGTAGCATTTTCAATTAAGTCTTCAATAGTAGCTTTCAAAGTCGGAAAATTAGGATCATTTTTTCTCATAGGTAAATTAAAATTCTTACTAACAAGTTCAGGAATATAATTTTTTATTTTATTAGGATCATAATAAGAACCAATATTATTATTAACATTTCCACCACCAATTTGACTCATTGAATTTCGATATATTACTTGAGATTGAGTTTTTTCTTGAGAATTAAATTGATTATTCATTGAATTTTGTTTTTTGTACATATTAATTTTATTTTGAAAATATTCTATTCTTCTTTTTGTTGTTTCATCATAATTTCCTATAAATGATAAACATTCTGTTAATGCTTTTGCCATCATTATTATATTTATATCTGCTATTTCAAAATTGTAATTTTTATAATAATCAGTTAGAAATTGTTGATATTCATTTATTTGCATTATTTGAATGTTCCATTTATATTGGTTACTTTCCATTTGAAATTGAGGATACAGATTTTTAATATATTGCTTTTCTTGTTCAGATAATTGACCACTTTGAAATGCATTGAATACACTTCTAAAAGCACAATCTTTTAAAAACATATATATTTTTAAATTCCCTTTTGAATTATTTGCTGCACTCATTAAATCATTAAATTTCCTCATTGGAGAATCCATTTTTGAAATATATATGAAATAAAAAAATATAATTGAATTAAATTACAAAAAAAATAAATTTTTCAAAAAAAAAATAAATTAAATGATATTAATATTTAGGTTCATAATCAGCAACAAGATTAATATTCAAATCATCATAGTACCAATCATTACAAAGAGGAACATCCTCATTAGGTTTTTGATTAATAGTATAATGAAAAGTAGGTAATGTAGTATAATTCATACCAACAGCATCATCATTATATCCAGGAAGATAAGATATTTTCAAAGAATTTTTACTAATAGAACTAATACTTTCTTTTTTTTTAGGATTATGAAATCTTTTTTTAACTTTAGAATTTTGAATGGAATTTAAATCTTTTGGAATATCTACATCAAAATTTAATGGTTTTGCATAACCCATATTATCAATTTCAACATTATATTCATCTTCATCTAAATGAATATCTTTTAAATCCTCATTATCATTTATTTTAAATCTACCTCCTTTTATATTGCCTCTTTCACCTTCATTATATCTATCATCATTATCTTCAATATTTATATTTCCTTCTTTTTCTTCTATTCTATTATCATAAACTAAATGATAATCAGGAATATTAATTTCATATCCGCCGTATTTATTCAATTTTTTTTCTCTTTCCCAATTATCATCTAAATTGATTTCATCATTCACATTTAAACTCATTAATTGAGTTAAAGTTAATATATTACCTTCCTCTTTCTTTATTCCCTTCCCTAATCCACTTTTATATTTTACATCTCCTTGACCTTTTGATAATGAATTATTATCTATTGAGTATTTATTTGTTATTTTAGGTGTCTCTTTTGATTCTTCTGTTGGTCTTTTTTTATCCATTATAGTTGGTTTAATTACTACTATTTGTGGTGGTTGTTCTTCTGATTTTTTGTTTTCTGAAATTTCACCAGATGAATCATAATTATGAGTATTAATATTTTCTTTAGATTTATTATTATCAATATATGAAGATTTAATATCTCCTGATATTTCTCCACTTATTTCATATTCTCCTCCATTAGAATAAATATTACTTCCATAAATATTATCTTTAGGATTTTGTCTTTTTTTTACTTCTTTTTCCTTATTCCCAGGAATTTCACCTTTCTTTTCATTTTGAATTATGGCTGGTTTTTGTTTTAAAGTGTCTTCAATTGATTTATAACTATTTATATTATTATCTTCATCATTTTTAGGAAATGGTTTAATTTCTTCTTCTTGTTCCTTTTTAGGTTCAACTTCCATTTCAATTTTTCCCATATCTTCTTCCTTTCTATTATCTCTTTCTAAATCATCTAGTTTTTCTAATTCTTTTGATTTTTTCACTAATTTAGGAAAACCAAAATTTACTTTATTTGATCTATTCCATTTATTTTTTGATTTTAAAACCACCGGATTTTCTGAATCCACAAGATTATCAATATGAATTTCATTTTCAATTATATTATCATCTCCTACTTCTTCTAGTTTTCCAACTTCTTCTTCTTTCTTTTTTATTTCTTCTTTTTCTTTCAAATCTTTTATTATTCCCTTTAAATAAGGAAATAAAATTGAATAATCTATTATTTCTTTATTTTTATTTTTTATTAGTTCTTCTTCATCATTTACTATTGGAATTATTTCTTCTCTTGTTTTTATTATAAGTTTACCGTTAATTTGATTTGTTGGATCTTTATAATCAATATAATCGTTCATATATTTTTCATTTTCTTCAATATTAAAATTAAAAGGTTGAACATTACCGTTTTTTTTCATTACATAAATCGAATTATCTTCTTCAAAATTTTTAGGAAATAAAACAGAATTATAATTATTAATCGGATAAAATTGTTTATTTTTAGAAACAATATTTCTATTAAATCCCATACTTTCTTTCATTTCATTATTTTTAGGATTATAAATATAATAATATCCATTTTCATCATTTTCATTATCTCCTCCATAAAGAATGATATTACCGTCTTTATCAATTCCAACATTATAATTTTTTAAATTAAATTGACAATTATCTTTCATTATAGGAGAAATTTTTTCCCAAGAAGGATTACATTTTAAATCACTTCTTTCAAATTCACAAGAATCACTTGGAAAAGAATATAAATATCTATTATCAACAAATGCTAAAGCAGGTTTTTCAATAATATTATTTAATTCACCCCATTTACAAAAAATATCTTTGTTAATATCATAATAAAATGTATTTTTGGAATTTCCACCAACAATAAAAACACAATTATTAGGAATATATATCATTGAATGATTTTTTTTACAACAAGGCATTTGTAAATATTCTAATTCATTTCTATTATGTGATATTTTCCAAAAATCTTTTGTTGGTTGATTTTCTCTTTCACCACCACTCATATATAATGAATTATTAGAATTGCAAAATGAACTTGAATCATCACTATAATTATTAAGTGCAAATTGAACATTTTTTTCTTTTGAATATTTTTCTATTGTAATTCTTCCTTCTTCTGGTTTATATACTAATAATCTAAAAGGTTTACTTTCAGAATTATCATTATTTTCACCTTGAGGAATTATTATTGTTTTATATATTAATTTCTCATCTCCTATTTGAGGAAGGTCTATATTTGATATATCTATTTTTATTTCAATATCAAGTAATTTACAATTTGGAAATGGAGTCACTTTATCTAATACTTTATCTTCTTTATTTATTTTTTCATTTTTATATGAATATTCTATTTTATTTTTTAATTCTTCATCTTGAATATTTCTTTCAAAATCTGATAATATTTCTCCAAATGTTACATTTAAAGGATATTCTCTTTTATATAATACTGAATTATTTGTAAAAAATATTGCTGAAATATTTGGGATATTTTCAGAAATATTTACTTTATTTATTTCTAATGATTGATTAAGAGACATATTAAAAAGATTATAATATATTTTTAATATTTCAATTAAGTTTTATTAATTATTGATTTTTCTTTAAAGGTTTGTTTAAATAAATAATAGATTAAATATAATAATTTTTTAATGGCTGAGTCAAGAACAGGATTATTTAAAGTACTAAGAAATTTTTCTTCAAGGAAAGCACCTGAAAATCCTTATAGAATTAATGAAAGAGCAAATATTGATATTGATTATTATAACGATATGATTCTAAAATTAAAAGAAGAAATAAAAGCAAAAAATAAAGAAATACAAATTTTGAAGGTTTCAAAAACAAAAAGAGAAGAAGATTATCAAAGAACAATGAGAGTTCTTCAAGAAATAATTAATAAAAGTGATAATGCTACCGTTAAAGGAATGCAATTAATTGATCAAAATTTTAAAAATCAAAAAAGAAAGAATAAAAGTTTAAGTAATGCAAATTTAGAAGATAACAATGATAATTTATCTAAGAAAGATAATATAAGTGGAATTTCACATCCTTCATCATCAAATAAAAATAATGGTATACATAATGAACAATTACCTCAAATAGAAAATATATTAAATATATCTAAAAATCATAAAAGAAAAATAAAAGAAATGGTTTATATAAATTTACTTAAACAAGAAATAGATAAAAAAAATGAAAAAATAGAATTTTTAACAAAGAATTTTAAAAACAATGAAGAAATGAAAAATAATTTTTTTATTAAATCATATGAACAAGTAAAAAAAGAAAATGAATTAATATTATATGCAAATAATGAAATGTCAAAGTATTGTGAAGAAATGAAAATGAAGAATAATCAATTATCAAAAAATTTTAAAAGTTTCCAAGATAGATATAAAGAATTTAAAAGAACACAATTAAAAAAAACACATGAATTAGAAGAAAAAGTTCATTTAATTGAAGATGAGCAAAAAACATGTAAATTATTTCATGTTAAAACACATAAAAAAAAACATCCAAAAAAATTAGATGTAAGAAATCAAAGAATTAAAGGAGAGAAACCACATGAAAAAAATAATGGAATAGAAGATAATTCTTCTCGATTATTAGATGCTCAAAATGAAATTCAATCAATGAATAAAACAATGACAAATTTAAGAAATGAAAAATTTAACAAAGAAGAAGAAATTATGGATTTAAAAAATATTAATGAAAATTTAAATGAAGAAAATAAAAAATTAAAAAGTCAAATTAATGATCTTAAAAATAAATTAATTGATTATGAAGAAATTTTCAGAAAATTATCCACAGAAAACGAAAACGTAAAACATAAATTTAATGATTTTGATGCAAAAGAAAATGAAAATCAAAATAAAATAAAAGCTTTAAGAGAATTATATATAAAATCAAACAATGAAAATAATAAATTAAAAGAAGAAAATAAAAAATTAAAAAAAGAAATAAATAAATTAAAAAAAAATAAAAATAAAAACGAAATTGAAGAAGAAGAAGAGAAAAATGAAAATGATGATTTAATGTATCTTACAGAATTGAAAATAAAAGGTGAAACAAAACAAAACAAAGAACAAAATATGAATAATGAAAATAAAGAAATAGAAGAAATAAATGATAATAATGAAGAAAATAAATTTATTGATAATCATGAAGAAAATGAATTAGATGAAAATAATGATATAAAAGATTTTGAAGGAAATGAAGAAGAATATGAAAATTTAAAACAAGAAATAAAAAATGAAAAATATGAAGATTTAAATGATAAAGAACAATATGAAGAAAAAGATATTAATGATGATAATATTGAAAAGAAAGAAATTGAAAATGATAATATTGAAAATAAAGAAATTGAAATTCAAAAATTAGAAGAAATCGAAAATAAAAAAGAAGAAAATGAAGAAGAAATAACAAAAGAAGAAAAAAAAAAAGAAGAAAATAATGAAGATATTTATAAAGAAATTTATGAAAATAGTGATTCTGAAAAAAATGAAATAAAAGAAGAAAAAAAAAGTGAAAATAAATTTATTGAACAAGTAGGAAAAGAATTAGATGATTTAGCAGATTCTGAAGATAATGAAAATAATATTGAAAATAATGAAATAAAAGAAGAAAAAAAAAGTGAAAATAAATTTATTGAACAAGTAGGAAAGGAATTAGATGATTTAGCAAATTCTGAAGATAATGAAAATAATATTGAAAATAATAAATCAAAAGAAGAAAGAATAGAAGAAAAAAAAGAACAAATTGAAAAAGAAGAAAATAAATTACCAACTTTAGTAGATAGAAAAAATAATTCAAGTCAAAAAGAAGAAGAAGAAAAATTAGAAGAAAAAAAAGAAGAAATGTATTTTGAAAAAGAAGAAATTGAAGAAAATAATATTAAAAAAAATTATGATAATGAAAAGAAAAAAGAAGATAAATTACCTTGGGAAGATGATGATAATATTATTAATAATAATAATAATAATATTAAAAAAGATAAATTGCCTTGGGAAGATGATGATGAAGAAGAAATAATAAAAAATAAAGAAAAAGAAGAAGAAATAATAAAAAATAAAGAAAAAGAAGAAGAAATAATAAAAAATAAAGAAAAAGAAGCAGAAATAATAAAAAATAAAGAAAAAGAAGAAGAAATAATAAAAAATAAAGAAAAAGAAGAAGAAA
>JAEEGL015099407.1_pt1 | contig 20621 bp, 20 predicted proteins | sample 9134231 | NCBI WGS metagenome assembly JAEEGL01 (sample SAMN16246548, study PRJNA631951) | gut metagenome | biome: gut microbiome; feature: rumen; material: fiber-attached | host: Bos | place: Iran: Karaj | collected 2018-10
GGAGAAGAACTCCTCGTTGTCGATGAAGTCATAGACCACACCGTCCCACTCGTATTCCATGATGCCCACATAGTAGCTGCGGCCGTCGGCGCACAGATCCATCTGGAACGCGCCGCGGTACTGCATCTTCTCCTGCCACTTGGCGGGGATGCACTTGTAGCGGGGCAGGATGACCTTCACGTCCACATTCTGCTTGATCAGCGCCTTGGGCAGGGCGTACATCACGTCGCCCAGGCCGCCGGTCTTCACAAAGGGATAGCACTCGGAGCCGATGAAGGCCACGCTGCGGCGGGGCTGGGGCAGGGGAGCTTCCTCCACAATGGGGGCTTCTTCCACCACGGGAGCAGCCTCGACAGCGGGGGCCTCTTCTACGACGGGGGCAGCCTCAGCAGCGGGGGCCTCTTCCACCACGGGAGCAGCCTCGACAGCGGGAGCCTTCTCCTCAGCGAGAGCCTCTTCTTTGGCAGCCGCCTTCTTCTTGGCGGGGGTCTTCTTCGCAGCGGGCTTCTTGGCGGCGGGAGCCTTCTCCGCGGCAGGCTTCTTGGCGGCAGGCTTCTTGGCGGGGGCCGCCTCTGCAGTTACCTGCTCCTCAGCGGCAGTAATCTTTTCAACAGCGGGGCTCAGCTCCGCATCGGTCAATTTTTTTCTTGGCATTTATAATTCCTCCTGATTGAAAAATGCTTTGTCCCATTATACTTTTTTGCCCGGGGTTTGTCAAGCACCGCAACTCTCTTCCAGGCCTCTCCGGCGCAAAATACCGCCGACTTTCCGCCAAACTTTGTGCATTCCTGAAAAATAGTTCTTTACGGATGGACGATTTTTTGATAAAATAAGAAGAAATCAACAACAGACGCGGCCTCTGCCCGGAATCCCCCGGTGCTGCCGCGAAAGGAGCACAAAAGCATGCGCATGCGCAAACGCAACAATCTGGAGCCCCGAATGGAGGCGGCCTCCGCCGTCTGGATCCGGGACCCGGAGGCCCGCCGGGGCAGCTGGCGGAGCCTGCTGCCCGGAGCCCGGGAGCTGCACCTGGAGATCGGCTGCGGCAAGGGCAAGTTCACCGTGGAGATGGCGGAGCTTCACCCGGATATCCTCTTCATCGCCCTGGAACGGGTCAGGGAGGCCATGCTCCTGGGCATGGAAAAAGCCGTGGCCATGGGCCTGAAAAACCTGTATTTCATCTCCGCGGACGCAGCCCTGCTGGAAAGCCTTTTCGCCCCCGGCGAGGTGGACCGGATCTATCTGAACTTCTGCGACCCCTGGCCCCGCAGCAAAAACGCCAAGCGCCGTCTGACCTATCATACATTTCTGGAGAAATACCGGGCCGTGCTGAAGCCCGGCGGGGAGATCCACTTCAAGACTGACAACGCCCAGCTCTTCGCCTGGTCCCTGGAGGAGTTCGCCCAATACGGTTATCCGGTCAAAAACGTCACCGACGACCTGCATAAGGACGGCGTCGTGGGGGTCATGACGGGCTATGAGGAGAAATTTCACGCTCTGGGTACCCCCATCCACCGCTGCGAGATCGGGATGCCCGGGAAGCAAGACAGCGCCGCAGGGCCGGAGGCCCCGGCCCAACAGGAAGGGAGCGAATCGGAATGCGGATCCTGAACTTCGGTTCTCTGAACATCGACCACGTCTACCGGGTGGACCATCTGACCCGGCCCGGGGAAACCCAGACGGCGGACTATTCCCGGCAGCCCGGGGGCAAAGGACTGAACCAGTCCGTGGCCCTGGCCATGGCCGGAGCGGAGGTCTATCACGCCGGCCTCATCGGCAGGGACGGGGATTTCCTCCGGACGCGGCTGGCGGACAGCGGCGTGGACTGCGGCTTTCTGAGCACAACAAACGAGCCCTGCGGCCACGCGGTGATCCAGGTGGACCGGGCAGGGGAAAACTGCATCGTCCTCTTCCCGGGCTGCAATCACAGCCTGCGCCGGAGCCAGATCGACCGGGTCCTGAGCTGCTTCGGCCCGGGAGATCTGCTTCTGATCCAGAATGAGACCAACGAGATCCCCTATCTGATGGAACAGGCCGCCGCCCGGGGCATGGAGATTGCCTTCAACGCCGCCCCCATGACCGAGGCGGTCCGGGACTATCCCCTGGAGCTGGTGCGCTGGCTGATCCTCAACCAGACGGAGGCCGCCGCCCTGATCGGCGAGACGGAGCCCGAGCGCTGCGCCGCCCGGCTCTGCGAGAAGCTGCCCAAGCTGGAGCTGATTCTGACCCTGGGGGCCGACGGCGTGCTTTATCGCCGGGGAGAGATGTCTCTCTTCATCCCGGCCCGCCGGGTAGCGCTTGTGGACGCCACCGGCGCCGGCGACGCCTTCATCGGCTTCTTCCTGGCCGCGGTGGCCGACGGCGCGGACCCCGGCTACAGCCTGACTCTGGCCAGCGCCGCCGCGGCCCTGACCGTGACCCGTCCCGGCGCCGCCGACAGTCTGCCCTCCCTGGAGGAGGTCCTGAAGACCCTATAACCACCGCATCTCAAATCTCTGATCTCTCATACCAACGGAGGTTCCGATCTTGAACATCTTGCATATGATCTCCGGCGGCGACGTGGGCGGCGCCAAAACCCACGTCCACACGCTGCTGGCAGGCCTCATCAAAACCGAAACCGTGCAGCTGGTCTGCTTCATGGAGGGCCCCTTTGTGGAGGAGGCCCGGGCCATGGGGATCCCGGTCCGGGTCCTGAGCTGCTCTGTGCCCAAGGCCGTCAAAAAGCTGACGGAGCTGGTGCAGCAGGAGGGCTTTGAGATCCTCCACTGTCACGGCGCCAGGGCCAATCTGGTGGGCAGTCTGCTCAAAAAGAAGACCGGCCTGCCCACCGTCACCACCGTCCACAGCGATTACCGCCTGGACTACCTGGGCCGCCCTCTGGCCGCTTTGACCTACGGCAGCATCAACAAAGCCGCCCTGCGGCGCATGGACTTCTGGATCGCCGTCTCGGAGCCCACCCGGACCATGCTCCACGAGCGGGGCTTCGACCCCAACCGGACCTTCTCCATCTCCAACGGCGTGCCCTTCGACCTGGGCGCCCCCGCTCAGGATCGGGATACCTGGCTGCGCGGCCTGGGCTTCACGCCTGAGCCGGGGATGACGGTCTTCGGCATCGCCGCCCGGATCAGCCCGGTCAAGGACATGGGCACCCTGATCCGCGCCTTTGCCAGAACCGTGGAGGCCTGCCCCAAGGCCCGGCTGGTGATCGCCGGCGACGGCGAGCAGCGCGCCGAAATGGAAGCCCTGGCGGCCCAGCTCTGTCCCCCGGGGACCGTGGCCTTTGCCGGCTGGATCAACGATACCCACAGCTTCTATTCCGCCATCGACGTGAATATGCTGACCTCCCTCTCCGAGGGCTTTCCCTACGCCCTGCCGGAGGGCGCCAGCCGCCGCTGCGCCACCATCGCCTCCCGGGTGGGCGGCATCCCCAGCCTGGTGAAGCACGAAATCAACGGTCTGCTCTTCCAGCCCCGGGACGTGGAGACCCTGGCGGCCCATATGATCCGGCTGGCCCGGGATCCGGAGCTGCTGAAGACCTACGGGAACCGGCTCTACGCCGACGCCAGGGAGCGCTACTCCGTGGACGCCACGGTAGCCCGCCAGAAGGAGATCTACGAAGCGGTGCTGCGACGCACGGCCCGGGCCGCGGAACGGGGCCGGGACGGCGTGCTGATTTGCGGCGCCTACGGCAAGGGCAACGCCGGAGACGACGCCATCCTCAACGCCATGGTCCACGCCCTGCGGGAGCAGGACCCGGACCTGCCCCTATATGCCACCTCCCGCTCCCCGGCGCAGACCGCCCGGGACGCGGGGATCGGAACGGTCTATACCTTCCACCCCTGGAAGGTGCGTCAGCGCATGCGGCGCACCGCCCTCTACCTCTCCGGCGGCGGCAGTCTGATCCAGGACTCCACCTCCTCCCGCTCTCTCTGGTATTATCTGCACTCCATCCGCGCCGCCAAACGGCACGGCAACGCGGTGATGATGTACGGCTGCGGCATCGGTCCCGTGAACCGGAAGCGCAACCGCCGGCGGGCCGCCAATACCATCCGCCGCTGCGTGGACCGGATCACACTCCGGGATCCCGCCTCCCTCCAGGAGCTGGAGGAGCTGGGCGTCAGCGGCGTCCCCACCCGGGTCACGGCGGATATGGCCTTCCTGGTGGCGCCGGCTCTGGCGGACCGGGTGGCGGCCTTCTGCGAATCCAATCCCCAGCGTCCCTTCTCCGTGGAATGCCGCCTGCTGATCCTTGCTCCCCGTCCCTGGGGCGGCAGCCGGGCCCACGCGGCAGCCTTCGCCGCCGCCGCGGTCCACGCCCAGCGCAGCTACGGCCTGCTGCCGGTGCTGCTGGCCATGGAGCCCGGGAAGGATTTGCAGATCTGCACAGAGACAGCGGCCATCGCCGCGGAAAGCGGTCTGAGCTGCCCGGTGGTGGAGGCTCCGGAGGACGCCGGCCTGGTGGTCGGCCTGATCCGCCAGGCGGACGCGGTGCTGGGCATGCGGCTCCACTCCCTGATCTTCGCCGCCGCCCAGGGCACTCCCTTCGCCGGGGTTTCCTATGACCCCAAGGTGGCCGGCTTCGTGGACTACATCGGCCAGGGGCTCTGCTGTCCCCTGGAGGAAGCGGACGCGGAACGGCTCTGCAGCATGGTGGACAGTCTCTGCCTGCGGGATCCCGCAGACTTCCGGGACGCCGCGCTGCGCCTGCGGGCTCTGGCTGAGGAGAACGCGAAGGAAGCCGTTGCGCTGCTGAACGCCCGGCTGAAAACCGGCTAATCCCCGATCGCCGTCTCCCCGCACGAAGCAGTTGAAAATCGAAAAGAAGAAGGGTAAGAAATGAAAACAAATCGTATCTCCTACACGACCTCGCTGAAAAACCCCTTGGTCTGGCTCTCCGCGCTGCTGGCCCTGGCGGCGCTGGCGGGCTTCATCGCCCGGGCCGTCTGGCCCGGCTGGAACGTCGGCTGCTGGACCCTCTGGCTCCGGGCCATTCTCCCGGCGCTGGCCGCCCTGTTTTTTGTCTATCAGCTGCTGGTTCGCGGCCGGGACCGGGTTTACCGCCTCTCCCTGCCCTTCTGGCTGCTGACTGCCAGCCTTCTCTACGCCGCCTGGGGCGCCCTGGCATGGTACTGGGCCCTGCTGCTTACCCTGGCGGGTCTGGTCGGCGCGTATCTGCTCCACCGGGCGCTGGCCGGGACCTTGCAGGGGGACTGGCTGCTGATCGTCCTGCCCGGGCTGTGGATGTGCGGCGTGATCCTCTCCAAAATGTCCGCAGTCGAAACCGTATTCCGGGACCCGGCGGAGTTCCCGCCGCACTGGCTGGAATGGCTGCCGGAGCTCCTGCTTCTGGCGGCGTATCTGCCCCTCTGCTTCGCCCTGAAGAAGCTGGAGGACGGGAAATACCACCCCACCTGGGGCGACCGGAACGACGGCCGCAAGCTCCGCAGCCTGGATCCCATCAACGTCGTCGGCACCTACATCATGCCAGAGCGGAATCAGGCCAACGTCTTCTTCCAGGATAAGCTGGAAATCACGGCCCTGGAAAAATACATCCGGGCCAAGCGCGCCGCAGGCTACGAGCAGTTCGGCATCACCGAAGCCCTGCTGGCGGCCTATGTGCGGACGGTCTCCAAGTTCCCCGGCGCCAACCGCTTCATCTCCGGTGAGAAAATTTACAGCCGCGGCGAGGATATGCAGTTCTGCATGACCATCAAAAAAGAGATGTCCAACGACGCGCCTGAGACCATCATCAAGCTCCATCTGCGCCCCGGCGACAGCCTGGACACCGTCTATCACAAATTCCACGACGCCATCGACGACGCCAAAAAATCCATGGAGCTGGACTCCAGCTTCGACGGCATCGCCAAGCTCTTCGGCATGATCCCCGGAGTCCTGCTGAAATTCGCCATCTGGCTGCTGAAATTCCTGGACTATTTCGGCCTTCTGCCCCGGATCATCCTGGAGCTCAGCCCCTTCCACGGGTCCATTTTCTTCACCTCCATGGGATCTCTGGGCATTCCGGCGGTTTTCCACCACCTTTACAACTTCGGCAATCTGCCCATCTTCCTGGCCTTTGGCCGGAAGTTCCGGGTCAACGAAACCCAGGAGGACGGCAGCGTGGTCAGCCGCAAGTACATCGACTACACCTTCAACGTGGACGAGCGCATCGTGGACGGCTTCTACTATGCCACATTGATCAAATTCTTCCATAAGCTGCTGCTCCACCCCGAACGGCTGGACGACCCGGATATGGAGATCAACGAGGACATTCCCTGAGCCTGTCCCCGCTTTGAGAAAACGCGCGTTCTCAATGAATGAAACAGAATAAGGAGGATCTATCTATGAAACACGCCAAGCTGATTGCCCTGGCTCTGGCCCTCTGCCTGCTGGCCGCTCTGCTGCTTGCCTGCAGCGACCCCGCCATGAGAGCCGCCGCCGGCAAATACACAGGCCAGTACACCAAGCTGGTGGGAGACGAAACCAAAAACGAGGAGCCCTTTACCCTGACTCTGAATGCCGACGGCAGCGGCACCCACGCCCGGGACGGCATGGAATTCAAGGTCAGCTGGACCCTGGAAGGGGAGAAGTTCACCATGAAGGAGAGCTTCATCGGAGATCCCATTGCGTACAGCGGCACCCTGAAGGACGGCGTGCTGGACATCTTCAACGGCGACCCCAACGACCCCTTCACCTACAACTACGTCTACAAAAAGCAGTAAGCCCATTGAACGCGGGTCCGACCGGAGCATTTGAAACGGTCGGACCCGCTTTTTGCGAAAAATGCTTGTATTTTTCGCGGCTTTGCTGTATAATTTATTAGATATCCAAAGTTTTACCCAATTCTGTGAGGTATATCTGCATGAAAAAGCTCAATGTCTGCGTCCTGTTTGGCGGCGTCTCCCCGGAGCACGAGGTTTCCCTGCGCTCCGCGGAGTCGGTCTTGAACCATCTGGACCCCGAAAAATACAATCTCTACCCCGTGGGCATCACCAAGGAGGGCAATTGGATCCTCTTTGGCGGCAGGGATTACGCCGAGCTGCCCACGGGCTCCTGGCGGCACCATCCCGCCAATCGCACCGCCGCCATCTCCCCCATCCGGGGCCAGGGCCTGCTGTCCTTTGAGGGCGACAACGTGGTCCGGGAGCGGATCGACGTGGTCTTCCCCGTCCTCCACGGCGAGAACGGCGAGGACGGCTCCGTCCAGGGCCTGCTGCAGCTGGCCGGAATCCCCTACGTGGGCTGCCATGTGGCCGCCTCCGCCGCCTGCATGGACAAGTGCCTGACCAAGCTCATCGCTGGCATGACCGGCGTGCGCCAGGCAGACTGGGAGCTGGTGACCCGGGAGCAGCTTCGCACCCGGCCCGAGGCCGCTCTGGACCGGGTGGAGGGCCGCTTCCGCTACCCCGTCTTTGTGAAGCCCGCCGGCACCGGCTCCTCCGTGGGCGTCAGCAAGGCCCGGGGGCGGGAGGCCCTGCTGGCCGCCCTGGAAAACGCCGTCCGCTTCGACCGCAAGGTGCTGGTGGAGGAGTTCATCCACGGGCGGGAGGTGGAGGTGGCCGTGCTGGGCAACAACACCCCCGCGGCCTCCGTCTGCGGCGAGATCGACGCGGGCGCCGAGTTCTACGACTACGAGACCAAATATATCACCGACACCTCCACCCTCTATATCCCCGCCCGGATCTCGGAGGAGGCCTCGGAGCAGGTGCGGCAGACCGCGGTGAAGGTCTATCAGGCCATGGGCTGCTCCGGCCTGGCCCGGGTGGACTTCTTCGTGGGCTTCGACAAGGAGGAGGTCGTCTTCAACGAGATCAACACCATGCCCGGCTTCACCTCCATCTCCATGTATCCCAAGCTCTTCGAGGCCAGCGGCATTCCCTATGGGGAGCTGCTGGACCGGCTGATCTCCCTGGCCCTGGAGGCTCGCTATGGCATGTGATTTCCTGCTCCATGTGAAGGGCGCCCAGCAGTACCAGGGTCGGGAACCGGACACCATCGAGCTGACCACCGAGGCCTCCCTCACGGGGGAGGACGGGGTGCTGTTCCTGCGCTACCAGGAGTCGGAGCTCACGGGACTGGAGGGCACGGAGACCTGCTTTGAGCTTCACCGGGGCAAGGTGGTGCTGCGGCGCAGCGGCGCCGTCACCAGCGAGATGATCTTCGTTCCCGGTCAGGTCCACGAGTCCCTCTACAATATGGAGGAGGGCGCCCTGATGATCACGGTCCGCACCCTGGCTGTGGAGGACGAGATGACCCTGTGCGGCGGCAAGCTGCACGTGTCCTACGCGATCTCGGTGGAGGGCCTGGGCACAGGACACATCGACTATTGGCTGGACGTCACGCCGAAATGATCGGCGCGCCCCGTGTCGGATCCCGGCGGATCCGCATACAATAAGGCAGAAAGGAGTATGCCTATGTTGAAGGTTCTGAAATTCGGCGGCTCTTCCATGGCCAGCGCCGCCCAGTACGCCAAGGTCAAGGCCATTGTGGAGGCGGACGACAGCCGCTCCGTGGTGGTGGTCTCCGCCGCGGGCAAGCGCAGCGGCGACGATCACAAGATCACCGATCTGCTCTATCTCTGCCATGCCCACATGCGCTACGGCGTGTCCTGCGACTCCGTGTTCGGGATGATCTCCCAGCGCTATCTGGAGATCCGGGACGATCTCGGGCTGAAAACCGATCTGGAGGGCGAGCTGGAGAAAATCCGGGCCGCCATGGACGCCGGCCTTTCCGAGGCCGCCCTGGTCTCCCGGGGCGAGTACCTCTCCGCGGTGCTGACGGCGGACTATCTGGGCTTCGACTTTGTGGACGCCACCAGCTGGCTCTTCTTCCGCATGGACGGCACCGTGGACCGGGACCGCTCCTACGCAGCCCTGCGGGAGCTGGCCAAGGGCCGGAAGATCGTGACCCCCGGCTTTTACGGCAGGGCGGCGGACGGCAGCATCCACACCTTCACCCGGGGCGGCTCCGATATCACCGGCGCTCTGGCCGCCGCGGCCCTGGACGCCGACGTCTATGAGAACTGGACCGACGTGTCCGGCATCCTGATGGCAGATCCCCGCATCGTGGAAAATCCGGAGTCCATCCCCTGCGTCACCTACGCCGAGCTTCGGGAGCTCAGCTATCTGGGCGCCCAGGTCCTCCACGAGGACACCATCTTCCCCGTGGCGGAGAAGCACATCCCCCTGAACATCCGCAACACCAACGATCCCGGGCACCCCGGCACCATCATCATGGAAAAATTCGAGGAGAGCGAGGAGGCCGGCGACGAGCGCCGCTTCATCACCGGCATCGCCGGCAGGAAGGACTACGCCGTGGTCAGCATTTCCAAGCGGGGCCTGAGCTCCGGCATCGGAGCCATCCGCAGGATCTATGAGATCTTTGAGAACCACGGTCTGGCTGTGGAGTACACCCCCAACGGCGTGGATACCTATTCCCTGGTGGTCAACGGCGCCAAGCTGGAGAAGGTGGTCCACAGCATCGTAGCCCAGCTCCAGGAGAAGCTGGCTCCGGACGAGATCCTCGTCACCAAGGGCCTGGCCATCGTGGCCGCCGTAGGCCGCCGGATGGCCAACCGCCCCGGCATCTCCGGCCGCATCTTCTCCGCTCTGGGCGACGAGGGCATCAACATCCGCCTGATTTCCCAGGGCCCCCGCGAGGTCAACGTCATCCTGGGCGTGGACAACGCGGACTACGCAAGGGCCGTGCGGGTACTCTATAACAGCTTTGTAAAATGAGTTATGATTGCCCTGCGGGCAAGTTATGATTCGCCTTGCGGCGAAGTTATGATTTGCCTGACGGCAAAGTTAAGATGCCTGCGGCAGTGAGCAGCTTGTGCGAAGCACAATCATAACAATTGCGAAGCAAAATCATACCTTTCGCGAAGCGAAATCGTAACTCATATCAAAAGGAGGTTTATCCTATGAAGCAGTACAAGGTCGGCATTCTCGGCGCCACCGGTTCCGTGGGCCGCGAGATGATGAAGATCCTGCTGGAGCGGGAATTCCCCATCAGCGAGCTCCATCTCTACGCCAGCGAGCGCAGTGCGGGCAAGGTGGTGGCATGGAACAGCAAGCCCATCCAGATCGAGCTGGCCGCGGAAGACGCCTTTGAGGGTCTGGACATCGTCCTGGGCGCCGCGGAAAGCGATGTGGCAAAGCAATTCGCCCCCGCCATCGTCAAGGCCGGCGCTGTGTTTATCGACAATTCCTCCGCCTTCCGGCTGCGGGAAGACGTGCCTCTGGTGGTGCCGGAGGTCAACGCCGACGACGTAAAGCGGCACCGGGGCGTCATCTCCAACCCCAACTGTTCCACCATCATCGCCGTCACGGCGGTCAACGCCCTTCGGCAGCTCTCGCCCATCGTCTCCATGGTTGCCTCCACCTATCAGGCGGTCTCCGGCGCCGGAGCCGCGGGCCCCGTGGAGCTCAGCGAGCAGGTGAGCGCCGTCATGAAGGGTCAGCCCACCCAGCACAAGGTCTTCCCCCACCAGATCGCCTTCAACCTGATCCCCCAGATCGGCGGTGAGCAGGAGAGCGGCTACACCTCCGAGGAGATGAAGCTCCAATACGAGGGCCGCAAGATCCTGCATCTGCCCGACATGAAGGTCAGCTGCACCTGCGTCCGGGTGCCCGTGGTGCGGAGCCATTCCATCTCCCTGAACATTCAGTTCCAGCGCCGCCTTTCCGTCTATGAGGCCCGGCGGGCCCTCCAGTTCGCCCCCGGCTGCAAGCTGGTGGACGACCTGTCCGAGGCCCAGTATCCCATGCCCCTGGACAGCTCCGACCAGGATCTGGTCTTCGTGGGCCGTATCCGCCCGGATCTGACCGACGAGAACGGCCTCTGCCTCTGGTGCTGCGGCGACCAGATCCGCAAGGGCGCCGCCACCAACGCCGTCCAGATCGCGGAGCTGCTGATCGCGGAATAATACTATTATTTGATGAAACGGTTATAAACTCTTTTATCAAATATTCGTATAAGCCCGGGACAGGCGCATACAGACAAGAAGCACCGGATGAAACGGATTCTCCGTTTCATCCGGTGCTTTGCGCGCTTAAGAAAAGAGCAGTCTTTCCAGCGCCTGCGCCACGCCGCTCTCATCGCAGGAGGCGGTCACATAGTCCGCCGCGGCCTTGGCCTCGGGGCTGGCGTTGCCCATGGCGACGCCGATGCCGGCGGCCTTCAGCATCGTAATGTCGTTCAGATCGTCGCCAAAGGCCATGGTCTCCGCCGGTTCGGCCCCCAAATACGCCGCCAGCCGCGTCAGGGCTGCGCCCTTCCGGGCATCCAGACTGTTGAGCTCCACATTCCGGGGAATGGAGCTGGTAACGGCCAGATCCGGGAATCGCCGGGCCATTTCCCCCATCATTTGCTGCCGCAGCGCCTCATCCCGGAAAAACATCATGATTTTCTGGACGTCATGGCCCACCTGGGCCAGATGGGCCTTGAGCTCCGGCACCGGGGTACGGAGCTTTTGCAGCATTTCCAGGCTGTGCCTGTGGGGTGCAAACTCCGCCGCCCGCTCATAGTGGGCCCGGCTCATCCAGCCCCAGTCGTCCATGTAGCAGTCGTAGATCACCGGCAGGCTGTCCAGGAAGCTCATGATCTCCACCGCCCGCCGCCAGGGAATCTCCGCCCGGAAGATCGTCCGCCCGGTCCGGACGTCGCAGAGCTTCGCCCCGTTGATGGTAATGGCGTAGTGAAGGTAAGGCAGGCTCCGGATGTTCTCCGGAATGGCGCTGTAAAAGCGCCCGGTGGCCGGGACGATCTCGATCCCCATCCCGGCGGCTCGCCGCAGCGCGGCCTCGTTTTCCGGGCTCAGCTCCTTCTCCGTCGTCAGCAGGGTTCCGTCCAGGTCCAGCGCGATCAGCTTCATGCTCTCTCCTCCGTTTTCTCTTTTCTGTATCATACAGGATCGGGCGAAAAAAAGCAAGGGTCGTTTCCGCAAGTTCAAATTTGCAAATGATTTGCAAATTTCCTTGACAAACGCCCTGCGGCGTGCTATATTGAAGGTCGGCAAAATTGCGAATCATTCGCAGATTGGAGGCTCCCTATGCAAGCCTATATGACCCAGCCCCGGAAGCGGCTGCTCAACTATCTCCACCAGCACGCCGACGAAACCCTGACGGCCGGGCAGATCGCCCAGGACCTGCCGGAGATCAGCGTCAGCGCGGTCTACCGCAATCTCTCCGCCCTGGAGCAGGACGGCGCCGTGCGGAAGGTCGCCAAGGGCGGCAGCCGGGAGGTTTTCTATCAATATCTGAAGGCCGAGGAGTGCCGGGACCACCTCCATCTGAGCTGCAAAAAGTGCGGCAAAACCTTCCACATGGACGAGGCCGAGACCGAGGCCCTGCTGGACGCCATCGCCAAGCTGGACGGCTTCACCGTGGACCGGACGGACACCGTTCTTTACGGACTGTGCTCTGGCTGCCAGCACTCTGAATAGAAAGAGGAATTTTTTATGCGATATTGCAAGCTTCTGATTGTCCTTATCGTGCTCTCGGCCCTGTTGCTGGGCTGCGGCCGAAACAACAGCACCGGGGCCACCGGCTCCACCACCCGCCCCGATGTGAAGGGCAAGCCCATCTCCGTGGTGGCCACGGTCTTCCCCGCCTACGACTGGGCCCGCCAGATCATCGGAGAGGACAACGAGCGGGTCGCCCTGACCCTGCTGCTGGACAAGGGCGCTGATTTCCACAGCTATCAGCCAACGGTGGAGGACATCTACAAAATCTCCACCTGCGATCTGTTTATCTACGTGGGCGGGGAATCCGACAAGTGGGTGCCCGACGCCCTGGCTCAGGCCACCAACAAGGATATGACCGTGCTCTGCCTGCTGGACGCCCTGGGCAGCGCCGTCCGGGAGGAGGAAGCTCCGGAGGGCGCGGAGGCGCACGAGGAGGAGGAAGCGGAGGGTCCCTCCTACGACGAGCACATCTGGCTCTCCCTGCGGAACGCCAGGACCCTCTGCGCCTCCATCCGGGAGGCGATGATCGGGCTGGATGACGACGGGGGAAAAACCTACTGGCCCAACTTTAAGGCCTACGACGAGAAGCTCAGCGAGCTGGAGCACGCCTACGCCGAGACGATCGCCGCCGCCCCCCGCAGGATCCTGCTCTTTGCCGACCGCTTCCCCTTCCTCTATCTGGCAAAGGACTACGATCTGACTTGCTTCGCCGCCTTCTCCGGCTGCTCCGCCGAGAGCGAGGCCAGCTTTGAGACGGTGAACTTCCTGGTGAACAAGCTGGACGAGCTGGAGCTCTCTCATATCCTGGTGCTGGAGGGCGGGGACACCCGGCTGGCTGAGACCATCATCGCAAACTCCCGGGCGAAGAGCGCCCAGGTTCTGAGCATCAATTCCCTCCAGTCCGTCACCGCCCGGATGGTTGACGAAGGCGTCACCTACCTGGGGGTCATGGAGCAAAACCTGGAGGTCCTGAAGCAAGCGCTGAACTGAGCAAATCGGGATTTGTCGGGATCATTCGTAGGGGCCGATGCCCACATCGGCCCTATCCCGTATCGGTGTGAGGGCCGATGTGGGCATCGGCCCCTACGGAGCGACTCTATCGTCGATACCTCCCCTCATCCGGCGCTCCGCGCCACCTTCCCCCGAGGGGGAAGGCAACTCCACAAATCCGAATCGTGCGGAAAGGAGGCCTTCTGATGGCCCTTCTCAGCTGCCGGGATCTCTCCCTCGGATATGAGGGAAAGCCCATCCTGGAGCACATTTACTTTGAAGTGAATACCGGCGACTATCTCTGCATCGTGGGAGAAAACGGCTCCGGCAAATCCACCCTGATGAAAACGATCCTCGGCCTGATCCGCCCCCTCAAGGGGCAGGTCCTCACGGGGGACGGTCTTCATCAGAATGAGATCGGCTACCTGCCCCAGCAGACCCTGGTTCAGCGGGATTTCCCCGCCAGCGTCTATGAGATCGTCCTTTCCGGCTGCCAGGGACGGCAGGGCATGCGGCCCTTCTACACCCGGGCTGACAAGGAGTTGGCCTGGAAGAATATCCGCCGCATGGAGATCGAGCATCTGGCCCGGCGCTGCTACCGGGAGCTCTCCGGCGGCCAGCAGCAGCGGGTCCTTCTGGCCCGGGCCCTCTGCGCCACCCGAAAGCTCCTGCTGCTGGACGAGCCCGTGGCGGGCCTGGACCCGAAGGTCACGGCGGAGATGTATCAGCTCATCTCGGAGCTCAACCGGAAGGACGGGATCACCGTGGTCATGATCTCCCATGATCTGGGGGCGGCCCTGCGCTACGCCTCGCACATCCTCCACATCGGCGAGCGGATCTACTGCGGTCCCGCGGCGGACTATCTCAGCAGCGAGACCGGCGCCCGCTGGCTGGCACAGGGAGGGGAGCGCACATGAGTCTACACGACTATCTTCAAATGAGCTTTGTGCAGAACGCCCTGCTGGTGGGCGTTCTGGTGGCCCTCTGCGCGGGGCTTTTGGGCGTGACCCTGGTGCTGCGCCGTTTCTCCTTCATCGGCGACGGCCTGAGCCACGTGGCCTTCGGCGCCATGACCGTGGCCGCCGTGGCGGGACTCACCAACGATATGCTGCTGGTGATGCCTGTCACCATCCTCTGCGCCGTGCTGCTGCTGGCCGCGGGGACCAACGCAAAAATCAAGGGCGACGCCGCCGTGGCCATGATCTCCGTGGGCGCCCTGGCTGTGGGCTATCTGCTGATGAACCTCTTCCCGCCCAGCGGAAAGTCCAATATCTCCGGCGACGTCTGCACCACCCTCTTCGGCGGCACCTCCATCCTGACTCTGAAGCCCCTGGAGATCTGGCTCTCCATCGCTCTGTCGGTGGTGGTCGCGGTCTTCTTCATTCTGTTTTATCACAAGATCTTCGCCGTCACCTTCGACGAGAGCTTTGCCGCCGCCACCGGCGCCAACACCCGGCTCTATAACCTGATCGTCGCGGTCATCATCGCCGTGGTGATCGTGCTGGCCATGAAGCTGGTGGGCTCCCTGCTGATCTCCGCGCTCATTGTCTTCCCGGCCCTGTCGGCTATGCGGCTCTTCAAGAGCTTCCGGGCGGTGTCCGTCTGCGCCGCCTGTATTTCGGTGGTCTGTGCGGTCGTCGGCATCCTGACCGCCGCCGTGGCGGGCACTCCCGTGGGCTCCACCATCGTGGTGGCCAACATTGCCGTCTTCGGCCTGTTTACCCTGGCGGGCTTTCTCCGCTCCAGATAAACCAAGTGAAATCGGAGGTATCACCCATGAAGAAATTGATTCCTTTGTTCCTGGCCCTGCTGGTCCTGATCAGCCTTAGCGCCTGCAAGGGCTCCGACGGCAAGAATCCCGCCGGTGCGCCGGGCAGCGCGGAGTCCGGCGGCACCCAGGACAGCGAAGACCTCAAGCCCCGGGAGGCGCAGAGCATGCCCACCCTGCTGAACCAGACCGAATATGTCCTGTATCAGAACACCTTCTTCAACAACATGGCTGACGACTATCTGGGCAAGACCTTTACCAAAGAGGGCACCTTCACCCGCCTCTACGACGCCTTCAGCGAGAAGACCCGCTATTATGTCTGGGGATACATGGACGCCACCAAATGCTGTGACTGGCAGTGGGAATTCCTCCCCAAGGACCCGGACAGCCTGCCCGCCAACGGCAGCCTGGTCCGGATGACCGGCACCATGCTCCGGGACGACGCCGCGCTGGACAAGATCTGGTTTACCGACGCCAGCGTGGAGCTGCTGACCGCCTATCAGCCCGCCGCCTGCGAGGTGGACATGACCACCATGGACGCCACTCTGGAGCGGGTCCAGCTGCTGAACATGCAGTACAAGCCCGCCGCCTTCGCGGGCAAGACCCTCCGGCTCTACGGGCGGATCCTGAACCCCACCACGATCCAGCACCCCTACTATGACAACGCCTGGACCCAGATGCTGGAGGTTGGGGAGCAGCTTCCCGCCATCGGCACCATGGTGATCGTCAGCGGTTCCTGGCAGGACGGCAAGATCCTTACCGACCGGGTGGAGCCCACCGGCGACTACTGACGCGAAGCTTCCATCTGAACGCCGTATTTCCCCTCGAAAATCCGCAAGACCCCTGCGTCCGCAGACGCAGGGGTCTTGTTCGTTCTGTTCTCAGAGCTCTGGCTCAGGGCTCCTCGTCCCAATCGTCGGGCTCTGCCTCCACATACTCCGCAGGGGGTTCGATGGTCTCAACGCTGTCAAAGTCGGAGTAGTGCAGCGCCAGCTTGCCGTGCATTTCGCCGACATCCTCCGAGTCCTCGCCATCCTCGGCCACGGATTCCGCCAGCATCTCGTCCAGATCCAGGATGAAGCCGGTGATGCGGCCGCTGGCCTCGTCGATGCGGAAGATCATGGGGAGCTTCACATCCTTCTCGTCCTCGTCCTCGCTGTCGTCCGCATCCAGCATCTCCGTGGTTTCGCTGCCGCTCAGAACACCGGCGCCGAGCTGCATCAGCACGCGAGCCTGCTTCATGGTGGCGTTGACCGTCACCACATACTCCCCGCCGTCCTTGGCGGTAACGGCGTCCAGGGTGCTGTAGTCGAACTCTTTCGCTTCCTGCTGCTCGTCCTCTTTTTCACCCAATTCGGTCTCGGAGCGTTCAAAGGTCTGCGCGTCGTTGTCCCATTCGTAGGAGATGCTCTTGTTGTCCTCCACAAAGGTGTACTCCTCGATGGGGGATTCCATAAAGCCGAACAAGGACACGTTGCCCTTCAGATGGGTGGCGTTGGGATCGGCGGTATGCTCGCCGTCGGCGCTGTAGATCATTTCCATGGAGCCCAGCTGATCGGCGATGATCTCAATGCTCATCTCCATCTTGAAGCGCAGGGACTTGACCTCCTTCATCTTCTCCGCAGCAACCTTCAGCAGTTGGGCGCCGTCCACGTCCACAGGCTCCAGGGCCTCGGTGGTAGCAGGAGCTTCGGTGACGGGGGCCTCGGTGACGGGGGCATCCGTTGCGGGAGCCTCCGTGCCGGCAGGCTCGCTCTGGTGCTGGGTATCGGACTCAGCGGGGGCAAGGGGGGCCGCAGTGGTGGCGGGGGCGGCGGTGGTGGCGGGGCTCTTCTCGTTTTGGCAGCCGGCAAAGAGGCTTGCCGTCAGCAGCAGAACCAGAAGGATCGCAATCAGTTTCTTCATATCACATTCTCCTTTCATATCTAAATTTCTTATGTGTCCTAAATGTAATCGAATTTTGCAAAATTGTCAAGGCCTTTTTGCGGCTGTATCGGCTTCCGGCCCTTCCCCGTCCCGCAGGCATTCAAAGCGCTCGCTGTGGGCCCTGGCGTAATCGTTCAGGATCTGCCAAAGGGGCCGCAGGGCGCCCAGCTTCGCGTCGACGCCGTCAAAATCGTAACGCTTGTACAGCTCCTGCTGCCGGGACCAGTCGAAGCCGGACAGCGCCCGCAGGTCGATTTGATTGTCTTCCAGGAATTGCTCCAGCACCGTCCTGTGCTCGACGGCGCCGATCCGGTCCAGATCCTCCAACAAAGCGGGGGCGACTTCCCGCCCGCCGGGATTGGCGAAATAGCTGAACAGGCCGCCGCAGGAGAACTCCATGTTGAACTCGTCTGCCCGGTAGAAGACCGCCTCCGGCTCCGTCCGGGTCAGCAGCAGCGCCGGGTCCAGGGGCTCGCAGAGGTCCAGGGTCTCTATGCGCAGTTTGTCGTAGAGCTCGTATTCCGCCGCGATCTGCCGGGAATAGGGGTTGTTCAAGGCCGTGTCCAGGCCCAGGGGCAGGAGGGCCTCCGGGATGTAATCCCCGGGCTCCAGCTCCAGGAAACGGTCATAGAATTCCAGCAGCACATAGCTCACGCTGTCCCTGCGCGCCGGAGTTTTGACGGCGTAGACAAAGCCCGTCTCGCCGGCGGAAACAGCCAAGGGCTCCGTGCCGTTTGCGAAGCCGGTGACGGAGTAGACGCCCCGGTACTCGGTCCGGGGCAGAGCGGCCAGGCGCTCCAGCTCCAGAGCATAGGCCTCCGGCGTATAGTCCACCGTGAGATAGGCCAGGAAGGCCGGGTCCAGGCTGCTGTGGGCCAGATAGCGGAAGCCCGCGACCTTCATGTCCTCCGTGAGGGCGGCGGGGAAAATGCCCTCGTTCAGGCCGAAGCTGCCCCGCAGCTTCCCAGCGGCGCCGGGGCCCAGAAGGGCCTCGTATTCCGCAATATCCTCATGGAGCTCGTCTCCGTCCGCCGCCTTCGACAGGCCGAAGACCGCGGAAAAGAGGCCGCAGCCGCTGAGGCAGAAGACGCACAGGAGCACAGACAGCAGGATCAGCAGAGATTTCAGTTTCATGGCGGTCACCCTTTCGGCAGACTCAGGCCAGGTTCAGGTGCCTGCGGGTCATGAACCAGGCCAGGAAGTAGAAGACCCCGCAGAAAACCAGGTTCCAGGCCAGACTGTAGAGCATGGAGAAGTCCACCGCGCTCTGGAACGTGACGGACGCGCTCTGCAAGGCGCCGCTGCGCAGCAGCGCCGTACACAGATTGGAAATCAGGCTCTTGCCGATGGCAAGGGCGAAATAGAACAGGATGCTCATGCCGGTCTTGCTGCGATTGCAGCTGTGGCCCATGGCAACGGCGGCAAAGATCTGAAGGATCATGGTCAGCAGGCCCACCGTACCGGTGGCGACGGATTTCAGCACTGCGCCGCTGAGGTCCAGCTCTACATGGCCGAAGATGGAGCCGACCGTGTCATGGAGCTCCTGCAGAAAGCGGACGCCCGCCAGGCAGAGGAGCACACTGACGGCGATGGCGCAGTAGCAGGCCAGCACCGCGAGGGCGCTCACCAGCAGGCGGCTCAGCAGGATGGCATGGGTGCTGACGGGGAGGGTGTTGGTCAGATAGCCCTCGTCCCCATAGACGGAGCGGGTGAAGCGCTGGATCAGGAACACCGCCGTCAGCACCACCGCCGCCCCGCAGCCCAGGAAAAAGAATACCACAAAGGTCACGCCCACCACCCGCATGGCGGCGTCGTTCACGCCCTCCAGCAGGGCGATGGAGCCCCGGGCCAGGCCCGCCATCAGCAGCAGACCGCCGAAAACCGGCAGCAGCAGGCGGAAGCTCTCGCGGAGCTCGTGCTTCACTAACTTCAGAAACATCTGAATTCCTCCCTGAACAGGGCGTCCACAGACTTGCCCAGCTCCTCGCGGATCTGATCCACGGAGCTGTGGCGCAGGATGTGTCCGCCGTTGATGAAGATCACCTCGTCAAGGATCTGCTCCACGTCGGCGATCAGATGGGTGGAGATGACCACCGCGGCCTGGGGGTCGTAGTTGCCGATGATGGTGTGGAGGATGTAGTCCCGGGCCGCCGGGTCCACGCCGCCGATGGGCTCGTCCAACAGATAGAGCCTGGCCCGGCGGCTCATCACCAGGATCAGCTGGACCTTCTCCCGGGTGCCCTTGGACATCTGCTTGATGCGCTGGTTCTCGGAAATCCCCAGATGGTTCAGCATGGTCTCCGCCCGCTGGCGGTCGAAATCGGCGTAGAAATCGCCGAAGTAGTTCAGCAGCTGCCGCACGTTCATCCAGTCCGCCAGATACGTCCGCTCCGGAAGATAGGAGACGATGCGCTTGCTCGCCGTGCCCGGCGCCTCCCCGTTGATCAGGATGCGGCCGGCGCTGGGGGTCAGCAGGCCGTTGGCCAGCTTGATCAGGGTGGTCTTGCCGCTGCCGTTGGGGCCCAGCAGGCCCACGATCCGCCCCGGCTCCAGGCTCAGATTCACATCCTCCAGGGCCGCCACCGGGCCATATCTTTTGGTCAAATGCTCACAGCTCAGAATTGGCATCTTGTTCCGCTCTCCTTTCCGGCTCCACCTGCCTGTGAAGCGCCGCTTCGACCTCCGCCGGTCCGTAGCCCAGCTCGGTCATGGTCTGCAAAAAGCGCCGGATCTGCGCCGCAGCCAGGCCTTCCCGGACCGCGGCGATGACGGCCTCCTCCTGGGTCACGAAGTGGCCGGCGGTGCGCTGGCTGTAGATCAGCCCGCTCCGCTCCAGCTCCGTCAGCGCCTTTTGCATGGTGTTGGGATTGACCCCCGCCTCCTCCGCGAAGGCCCGGACCGAGGGGAGCCGCTGGCCGGGCTGCAGAACACCGGAGACGATCATCCGCTGGATCCGTTCCACCAGCTGGGCATAGATGGGGGCGTCATTGTGAAATTCCCATCGCATGGCATCCCCTCCTTTCTGTCTGATTGTACTATTACTATAATACAGTTGACGGTGTTTGTCAAGGGCTTTTCCCCTGTCGGACGCGGAAACCCCCGGATTTCCTTGGAAATCCGGGGGTCGTCTGCGGAGGGAACGAAGCCTGCGGCTTATTCCGCCAGCTTCTGATACTTGTTGTACTTCTCGGCACTGAAGGCCTTGGCCTGGGCCAGCAGGGCGTCGGCGTCCGCCGGGAAGGTGCGGCGCAGGGAGGCGTAGCGGACCTCGCCGTTGAGGAAGTCCTCCAGGGGCACCGTGGGCTCCTTGCTGTCCAGGACGAAGGGGTTCTTGCCGGCCTTTCGCAGCTCGGGGCTGTAGCGGTACAGGAACCAGTAGCCGCTGTTGACCGCCAGCTTGGCCTCCTCGGTGGACCAGCCCATGCCCTTGACGATGCCGTGGTTGATGCAGGGGGCGTAGGCGATGATCAGGGA
>JAEEGL011624136.1_pt1 | contig 20620 bp, 15 predicted proteins | sample 9134231 | NCBI WGS metagenome assembly JAEEGL01 (sample SAMN16246548, study PRJNA631951) | gut metagenome | biome: gut microbiome; feature: rumen; material: fiber-attached | host: Bos | place: Iran: Karaj | collected 2018-10
ACAGCCATATTCCGTGATATGGAAGATGATATGCCGTCGAAATGGGAGCAATACAAGCTGGCAAAGGTTTCCAATGCGAGCGTGCTTCTTGATAACATGAAAAACAGTGTGATCTATCAGAGATCATTTGATGAAGTGTCTGAAGAGATTGCTGCTGCTTTGAACGTCAAGGATGAACTGGCAGGAATCAGTATAGACAAGATACTGAATATTTCCGATGCGGAACAAGTGGACAAGCTTATCATTTCATGGCTTATCGAAAGAGAGCTTGGAGAAGACACGGCAGCAAAGCTTTCGGGAAAGAGCATTCCGGATGTATGTAATTACAGAAAACGGATGCACTACGGCAAAAAGTATGCGAATGAATACTGTGCGTTGGAAGCGGGGTATAAACTACTGTTCGCATCTCATTTTGTTTCACAGGAAAGCTTATATGATATTGCAGAAAAATATAAATCTGAGGATTTTGAATATGACAGGGCATATAGAAGATTTATAACGGCTGTCGATAAGATGGATGATGCGGATCTGTTCTATGATCTGAAGGAACGAATCGAAAGCATATACCAGACAGAGTATCTGGAAAAGATCATGTATGCTTGGAATACTTCCATCGCAGAAAATGGGTTGAGAAAAGTCCTTCCGCTTCAGCGGGAGTTTTACCGGGAAAAGATCAAGAAGATGAAAAATAAAGTGGCTGTCATTATCAGTGACGCTTTCAGATATGAGGCCGCCATGGATCTTGTTGACCGGATGAATAAGAACCAGAATCTTACGGTTACTATTGACAGCATGATGGCAACGCTTCCGTCATTTACGCCTGTCGGTATGGCATCGTTGCTGCCTCATGAAGAAATGACCATGAAGGACGATTTTACGGTTCTTCTGGATGGAAATGCATGTGCATCGACTGCGCAGAGAGACAAAATTCTGAAGTCTGTGAATCAGAATTCGCTTGCGCTGAGCTATTCTGATGATCTCAGAGGGCACATGAGCAGTAATGAGCTAAGGGCTCTTACATCCGGCGTGGAAGTGATCTATATCTACCATAACACTGTAGATATTACAGGTGAGGGAGGTCCCACCGAGGATAAGGTGTTTGAGGGTGTGGAGACAGCTGTTAATGAAGTGTATGACATAATTGATAAGCTCTCAAAGAGGGGAAATGTATATAACTTTATCGTAACAGCTGATCATGGATTCTCATACACGAGAAGGGAAGTTCCACCGAGTGGAAAACTTGAAAAGGAAGCTGAAAAACAGGGGACTTTCGCTGACAGAAGATTCCTTATTACGAATGAGGATTATTCCAGGGACGGCGTTTACGCAGTCACTTTGGGAGAGTCGCTTGGATGCTCTGATGGCAGATTTATCATGCTTCCCAAGGGCGTTAGCGTGTTTAAGACCGGCGGCGGGATGAATTATGTTCATGGTGGGGCATCACCGCAGGAAATGATTATTCCTTGTATTACGATTCATGCCCAGAAGGGTATTGTGGACACCAAGGATGTGAGCCTCCTGCTGGTAACCAGCATGAATAAGATTACAAACCTTATGGTTCATCTGGATTTCCTTCAGGAGGAGCCGATAAGCGATACAGTCAAGCCGCTTAATGCCCGGATTCGCTTTGAAGCAGAGGATGGAGAGGTTATTTCCAACGAAGTACTGTACAAGGCTGACAGCAAGGCAGAGGATCCGAGAGAGCGTATGTTCAAGTTGCGGTTTGATATTAAGAGAAAGACATATAGCCAGGATAAGAAGTATTTCCTGCGTGTGATAGATGATAAGAAGAAGTCTGTTGTTATGGAAAGACAGGTCATTATAGATCTGCCGTTTACGGATAATTTTGGGTTTTAGGAGGATGACTTATGGATTATTCATCAAAACTACAAGAGGTTATTGATGAGATAGATATTCTTATTGAAAAACGTGTTACAGCTTCTGATCCGGAGTTTAAAGCATGGAAGAATAAAGCAGAACGGGTATTGATAAAAATATATGGGGAAGACAGTTATGAACATAAAGAATTAAAAAAGACGCAGTATTCATTGACTGCGTATGTATTAGGAACACCAAGAGACGACTTTGCTGATAAGTGCGCTAGAAGTTTGCAAGCAACTAAAAGTATCTTTGAAGAATACTTGCGTGAACAGGCAGGGGAGTCAGAAAATACTATAACAACAGATAAAGAATTGCTTGATAAAGTGTTTATAGTTCATGGGCATGATGGTGAGTTGAAAGCGGAAGTGCAAATGCTACTTCAAAAGCAAAAAATAGAAGGGATTATTCTGTCTGAACAGGCTAATGGTGGGAAAACGATAATCGAAAAGTTCGAAGAAAACTCCTCTGTGGGTGCTGCTATTGTATTAATGACGGCGGATGACGAAGGGAGAAAAAAAGGGACTGCCGATTCAAAATTCAGGGCCAGACAGAATGTAATATTTGAAGCCGGTTATTTTATGGGTAAACTTGGTAGAGATAAGATGATTTTGATAGCTGATCCCAATATTGAAATACCGTCTGATTTACAAGGTGTAGTTTATTCGGATAGAAGCAATTGGAGGATGGAAGTTCTCTCAGAACTTAGGAATATAGGGTATCAGGTCGATGCTAATTTACTTCTTTAGCCTATAATAATATATTTGAACAATCGTAAGTATAAGAAAACTCAAGAAACATGAATTTTATAAAAAATCTAAATTATAAACAAAAGATTAAACCATAAAAATACTGATAAAATGATTTGGGATTTGTGAGGTAGAATATGACGAAACGCAAAATGATAATGCATAATTTGATTAAGAATTCTATCTCGGCATATTTTGCTGCGGTTGAAATTCATAATAAGCCCAATATTGAATATAGATATGAAACAGTTACTCTCTTAATAAATAATTCTTGGGAATTAGCACTTAAGGCATATGTAAGAAAATATATAAAAGACAGAAGTATTTTTACTAAAGACGGTCATACTATAACGATAGATAAAGCGTTAAGTTATGTAACTGATGATATTAATTCAAAGCAACCTGGTAGCTTTGAAGCTGTAAAGAAAAACATTGAGTTGATTGAAAAATATAGAAATGAAGTTGCTCATTTTTACAGTGACAATATGGAGCCATATATCTTTATGCTTGTAGCAAAATCTGCCTTAAACTATGTTGGATTTATGAGGCTATATTTTGATAAAGATATTATGGCTGAAGAGGGAATGTTCATTATGCCTTTAGGTTTTAAGCTTCCATTTAAACCAGAAGATTTTCTCTCGGATAATGGAGCAAATTATATAAGTTCTGAAGAAAGTAAGGAATTTATAAAAAGTATAGTGACAGTTATTCGTGAATTAGATGCTGAGGGTATAGAGGATTCAGTAGTATTAGGCTTTGATATATACTTTGAAAACATAAAGAAGATTTCAAATAGTGATATTGTCGCGGCTATAACATCAGCTGATGATGCAGAGGTTATTTTTGGGAAAGTGCAACAAGCTAGATTCTCAGATGATCCGGGAGGAGCAGTATATAACTTAAGCGATGATGAGTTTAGAAGAATATGGAAGTATTCATATTTCGATTTATGTGATTGGTGCAAAGACAATATTCCAGGTTTTAAGCAATCATCATTATTTTATGAAATAAAAAGAGAAGCAGAGAAAGAGACAAAGTATGCATATAGAAGACGATTGGATAATCAAAATCCCAAATCACCTTCGAAATTCTTTTATACAGCTGAATGTTTAGAGTTTATAAAGGAACAGTATATTTTGAGATTCACAATTTGACATATATGGAGGCGGGTTATGGACGAGTTTAACGATGTTGTATCATCTGAACCAGTAAGCGAAACAGATGATAAAAGAGAAGAAATAAAACAGAAGCTTCGTCAGTATTACGATGGACGTATTGTCCGTAAGGATTTGACTAAATCCATACGAGAAGGGGCTAATGTTCCGGTATATGTTCTTGAGTATCTTCTTGGTCAGTATTGCAATTCTGATGATGAGGAAATCATTGAAGAAGGTATAGAGAATGTTAAGCGCATTTTAAGGGATAACTATGTGCGTCCTGATGAAGCACAGAAGATCCTTTCTATTCTTCGAGAGAGGGGAAGCTATACAGTTATTGATAGACTTACTGTAACTCTTAATACCAGAGAAGATCGATATGAAGCAACATTCTCAAATCTTGGTATTAAGAATATTCCTATACATCCGGATTATGTAACGAAGTATGACAGACTTCTCTGCGGTGGTATCTGGTGTATCCTTCAGCTTGATTATGAGTTTATAGAAGAGGATAAGAAGAATACGCAGCCTATTCATATCAGGAAGCTGACACCTATTCAGATGCCTCATGTAGATATGGACGATATGAAGAATGGTCGTAAGGCATTCTCGAAGGAAGAGTGGATGGATGTACTTCTTCGTTCTATCGGTATGGAACCGGATAGACTTTCAGATAGAGTAAAATGGCTTCTTATAGCTCGTATGATTCCTCTTGTAGAGAATAACTTCAATCTCTGTGAATTAGGACCTCGTTCAACCGGTAAATCATATATCTATGAGCAGATTTCTCCAAACAGTATTCTTGTAGCCGGCGGTCAGTCTACAGTTGCAAATCTTTTCTATAACATGGCGAACAACCAGGTCGGTCTTGTTGGCCTCTGGGATGTAGTGGCATTTGATGAGGTTGCTGGCATCAAGTTCAAAGATAAAGATGGCGTCCAGATAATGAAGGGCTATATGGCGTCCGGACAGTTTTCAAGAGGTAAAGCTCAGATACAGGCAAAGGCATCTATGGTGTTTGTCGGAAATATCAATCAGAGTGTTGAAACGGTTTTAAAGACATCAAGCCTTTTTGATCCGTTCCCACCTGAAATGGGTAAGGATACTGCATTTCTTGATAGATTCCACTGTTATATTCCCGGATGGGAGATTCCGAAGTATAGACCGGATTCTTTTACTGATGATTATGGTTTTATTACTGATTATATGTCCGAGTTCATGCGTGAGCTTAGAAAGGATAATTACAGTGATATTGTAGATAAATATTTCAGACTTGGTAATAATCTCAATCAGAGAGATATGATAGCTGTTCGTAAATTGATTTCAGGATTTATGAAGCTTGTATATCCTGATGGTGAGGCTTCTAAGGAAGAGATAAGAGAGATTATAGAAATCTCTCTTGAGCTTAGACGTAGAGTTAAGGAACAGCTTAAGAAGATTGGTGGTATGGAGTTCTATGATGTGAACTTCTCATATTTCGATAGTGACAGTTTTGAAGAACATTACGTTTCAGTTCCTGAACAGGGTGGCGGAAAGCTTATACCTGAAGGCATGGGTAAGCCTGGTTGTGTTTATACAGTTGCAAAGTCAAAAGTAGATAACAACATGATCGGCTGCTATAGACTTGAAACTCAGATGATGCCGGGAAATGGAAAGACAACATGGATGGGGCTTGGAACCGGTTCGGAGATTAAGCAGGGGCCGAATACCGCATTTAACTATATTAAGGCTAATGGAAATGCAATATCCGGCCAGATCAGTACAACTACAAGAGATTATATAGTGAATTTTCAGGATATGCAGGGAATAGGAATGACTTCAAGTCTCGGACTTCCGACTCTCATAGCTTTGTGTTCATCTGCATTAGATAGAACACCAATTAATAGCTTGGCTATTCTCGGAGATATAACTATAGGTGGAACGTTGATCAAGGTAGAGGAATTGGCAGATACACTTCAGGTATGCTTGGATAGTGGAGCTAAGAAAGTACTTCTACCTATTACTTCTGCAGGGGATCTTGGATCCGTTCCATCTGATCTAGTCGGATCTTTCAGCCTTATATTCTATTCAACTCCGGAAGAAGCCGTATTTAAGGCATTAGGTGTTGAGTAAAAGATTTAGAGAGGAGACGAAGCTTTGTTTGAACAGGATTTTGAAAATATGCTTCGTAAGCATCAAGATATAATAGCCGATAAGAAGAAGTTTTCCGGGCTTGTAAAGGATTATTTTCCGGATAATGCGAAGAATATGAATCTGCTTCTTATGGCATATAACCTTGGAATAACTGAAGATATAGATAATACTTCTTCAATCAGTAATTCATTTGCTTTTAGATATGTTAAACAGCTTATGGATGATTTTGGACTTAGCAGAGCTAATGCTGATTGGATCGTATCTGTATGGTGCGTATGCTATGGGCAGAAAATCCTTAGAAAGCCTTGTGATATTCAGATTCAAGGAAATACATCCGGTCCGGCTATTAAAGAGGCTGAGCCTGTTTCTTCGGGAAATAACTATGGCGATCTCTTTATATACAAAAGTAGTTTGAATGGAAATGGACTTTCAGTTGCAGGGTTCAGAGGAACTAAGCGGCAGACTATTATATTCCAGAACAGATATAATGGGAAAAATATAATAGAAATAGGAGATAATACCTTTATAGGCGAATCGATAGAAGAGGTTATTCTTACAGATGGAATATCTGAAATAGGGAACCATTCATTTGAAGACTGCAGGGCGCTTCATCAGATTGTTATGCCGCTAAGCCTTAAGGGGATAGGTGATAGTGCTTTTGAAGGATGTGATAAACTCAAGTCCGTGACATTTCCTATACAACTTGAAAGAATTGGCAATGCTGCATTTAAAGGATCAGGACTTCGTAATATAAGTATTCCTAAAAATGTATATTATATGGGTGATTATACATTTTCGGAGTGTGTAGAACTGGATAATATTGTTATTCCGAGTAATATAGATAAGATAACTAAGGGAATGTTTGAAAACTGTACTGGACTTAAGAAGATTCAGTTAAGTGAAAGTGTTAATACAATAGACGATAGAGCATTCTTTGGTTGTTCAGAACTTGCATTTATTATTATTCCGGACAGTGTAAAGCATATTGGGGTTGACGCTTTCACCGGAACAAATAAGCAATTCATAATATCGTGCTCTTTTGGTTCATACACAGAAGAGTATTGTAGAAAGAATAAGATTAAATATCAGTTAGTGTAGGGGTATTTTTAACTGATAGGCTGTCGCATGATAGGCGACAAATAATCAATGAGAAGGTGTATAATATAGTTACATTTTACTATATGTTACTGAGTGGGGTGTTCGTATGGGATTATTGGACGCAATTCTTGGGAAAAATCAAATACCAACGGTTACTTCTATATTACCTGTTGCCGCAAAACAGGAAATATCTATGGGACGTCTCCCAATTCTAAATACCGATAAACTATTTCTAAAAAAAGGTGAAAAGATTCACTTCATAGATAAAGCTATCAACCTTGAGATAAAAACAGTGAGACAGTACAGGCATATCGGACATAGTGGCCCGGGACTTCTTAAGGGCAACCGATATAATGTTGGAGTGGCAAAGCCATATGAACATGAAGAATATGTCCAGCATAGAGGAATACTGTATATAACAAACACTAGGATAGTATTTCAGGCTTCAGATGGAGGATTTGATAAGACATATAGGTATCTGACAGCGGTTCAGCCATATGCTGATGCTTGTGTACTTCAATTTGGTAATAAAACATATAACATGATTGTTGCTGATGGTAATACCCTTTATCAGGCATTGCAGCTAATAAAGCAAAGGAGGCAGATACCATAATGGAAGGACAGTTAAAGAACGGAACTTTTCTGACATCAGAAAGTGGAAATAAGTATAAGATTATAAGTCTTTTAGGAGCTGGTGGACAGGGAGAAGTATATGATGTTGAGTGTAATGGGAAACACTATGCACTTAAGTGGTATTTCAAGGGAAGTGCAACTGCACGTCAGAAGAAACTATTAGATACAATTATCGCAAAAGGGGCTCCGGATAGTTCTTTTCTCTGGCCGATGGAAATGGTTGTCCCAAATCAGGGAGGTTTATTTGGTTATATTATGCCACTCAGACCTAAGAATTATAAAAGTATCGTAGATCTGATGAAGCAGAGAGTCAATCCTTCGTTCTTCGTGCTCTGTAGGACTGCATTTAATCTTACAAAAGGTTATCAGAAGCTGCATTCCACAGGAGCAAAGTATCAGGATATTTCATTTGGAAATCTCTTCTTTAATCCGGATAATGGCGATGTTCTGATATGTGATAACGATAATGTTTCATATGATAGTACGAAACCTGGAGGCGTTCTTGGTACACCGGGATTTATGGCGCCGGAGATAGTAAGAGATGAGGCAAGACCGTCTAGAGAAACGGATAGATATTCGTTGGCAGTGCTTTTATTTTATCTGTTTATGGTCAATCATCCACTTGATGGAAAGCTTGAAGCCAATATCAAATGTATGGATTATCCAGCAAGGGTAAAGCTTTATGGAACACATCCGGTATTTATATTTGATCCGAAGGATAAATCAAATTATCCGGATAAGGAGACTCATAACAATGCTCTGATATATTGGCCTTTATATCCGGAGAAGCTAAGACAACTTTTTACAAAAGCTTTTACTGTAGGTCTTAGTGATCCGTTAAAAAGAGTTACGGAACCGGAATGGTTGAATCTCTTTGCGAATATGATGAGTGGACAGATTATGTGCGGCTGCGGTGCAAGGAACTTTTATGATATGGATCTTGAAGATAAAGGTGATCCGCATATTTGCTGGAACTGCAAAAAACAGATTCAGGTTCCGAGTAAGATCGTGATTGGTAAAAACAGAGTATTGTTGGTTCCGAATATGACCCTTAAGAGACATCATTTATATAATGATTATGATATGGAAACTGTTGTAGGTACAGTTGTTCAGAATCCAAAGAATCCAGCTATGTGGGGAATCAGGAATGATGATTCAGTTAACTGGACATATGAAAAGGTCGATGGCTCACAGATTCCTATAGAAGTAGGGAGAACAGCTGGAATAGCTAAAGGTGTAAAGATACATTTCTCTGAGAGTGACGGAGAATTCAAGTAGATAGAATTATATGATAATAAGGCTATGAAGGGAGAAAGGATGAGCATTATCAGTATAAAGAGGATTTCTTTCTTTCACGGAGATGATTTAATCTTTGAAATACATAGTGGTTATGATAGTGACGCTATAAATTTCAATAGTGCAGAAGGAATTTTAAAACTGCTGGAGTACTGTAAAATTGAAAACGCCGATAGATTCGAAGTCTATTCTTCAATGAGCGGAGAGTGGGAAGGTATGAATGCAGAGACAGAACATTATGCTTTAAAAAATGGAAGTTGGATTCGTACAGGAATTGATAGTGACTTCAGCTATGATGGAGACTTCTTGTAATGATTGTTTATTTTTTGATTAACTAATTCAAATAAAGTTAAGACATAGGAGGTACTAAAAATGGGAGAATTACAGAGACCGGGTGGAGAACTTGCAAGTAGACCACTTCATTTCTTTTGGGTGGTAGATTGTTCCGGATCCATGTATTCGGAAGGAAAAATAGGAATTGTAAACAATACTATCCAGGAGTGTATTCCGGAAATGGCTTCGGCAGCTGAGAATAATCCGAATGCACAGCTTCTTATAAGAGCACTTCAGTTTTCAACTGGTGCCAGTTGGCTAACATCTGATCCGGTTCCGGTAGAAGAATATACATGGGCGCCACTTGAAGCAAATGGTGTAACTGAGATGGGAAAGGCGTTTGATCTGATAGCTGCACAGCTCAGCATCCCGCCTATGCCTGATAGAGCGCTTCCGCCGGTAATAGTACTTCTGTCTGATGGACAGCCTACAGATAATTATAAGATAGGGCTTGAAAAACTAAAGAAGCTTCCGTGGTTTAGAAAAGCGGTTAAAATTGCTATATCAATTGGTAGTGATGCGGATGATGATGTTTTAGTTGATTTTACAGGTAATAGAGAACTTGTTCTTCAAGCAAATAACCCTACAGCTCTTGTAAAGATGATCAAGTGGGCTTCAACCACAGCTTCTATGGTATCAGCTCCATCGAGTAAACCATTACATTCTACTCAGGAGTCTGCAGTTACGGGTTCTGGTTCAGTCGATGACCCATTTGCAAGTGGGGGTGCTCCGCTTATTCTTGATATGAGTAATATTCCGAATCCTGATGATTTTGATGAGGGAGCTGTTTGGTAAAGGGGGGATTAGATGAAGCGTTATATATACGGAGAATGTGTAAAAGGCGCTACTCATGAGAGAAATGGATCTCCACTTCAAGACAGCAAGAGAATAGAAGAAGTATCGGATGCTATTACTATTATTTCTGTAGCAGACGGGCATGGTAGTTCAAAGTGTCCACTCAGTGAATATGGATCAAAGATGGCGGTTAATGTCTTCTGTGATGTCATGAAAAAATATATAGAAAGCTATGGAAAGACCAAAAAGGAACTTGCCGGACTTGTTGCTTATCTGAACAGAGAAGGCGATACAAGATTTGCTCAGGAAATATGTGAAGAATGGCAGGCAAGAGTAAGACGCTCCTTTGATAGAAAAAGTGATAAGTACGAGACTTATAGTGATCTTTTCGATGGAGATAAGATTTCAAACTGGGAGAAGGTTTATTCACTATATGGAACCACATTGCTAGGAATGCTTATAACCGATACATTTATCTTTTCATTCCAGATTGGTGATGGTGATATTAATATAGTTACTTCAGAAGAAGTTTCTCCACTTGTGGAGCCGGAGAAATTTCTTGGTACGGAGACTCATTCACTTTCAAAAGTAGATGCATGGAAAAAGTCAGTTTCATCTCTGAAGATGAAAGATGTTAAAGCTAATCTGCCATATTTATATATGCTTTCAACAGATGGCTTTTCCAACAGTTATAAGAATAACGATGAATTTATAAAAACTTGCAGAGAATACTATGAAATGATAAAGCAGCATGGATTTGATGCGGTTAAGAATAATCTGGGAAGTTGGCTGAAGGAAACAAGTGAACTTGGATGCGGTGATGATATAACTCTTGTGTTGGCGTATTTTGCATAATCTTTTAAGGACATGATTAAAAAGATTCGTTGATTTACGTCGATATAGGTAGGAGGAATAGTATGCAACATATCAGATCACATAGCGAATATATAAAACTCTTAACTGATCTGGTTTTAAAAAAAGAAAATAGATATTTGGATGGATCATCCATAAATAAATTCATTTTTGATTATAATCTGACAAATGATCATGGCATAGGTTACAACGAGGTAAATAGAGATAGTCATGATATTGCAAAAAGATTAAAAAACAATCCTTTTGAAAAGAAAGTGCAGAATTATGATCAATATTTAAGGCTGTTGAATAAAGCATTAAGTGATAATGGAAACAAAAGATTGAATCAATGGCAGGTGGATGCATTTATTTGGAGATATAATTTAGATAAAAGTTGGGGGATTAATAGAGATGATGTTTATACTGATATTAACAATATTCTAAAAGAATCGGGAAATAAACAAGTTCAGCGTCAAGTTATAAAAACTCCAAATAAGCTCAATGAAAAAAACGGAAATGTGCATAAAACTGTTAATGATGGTATAAATAGCAAAGATTTAACAAGGTATTCCGATGAAAATTTAATAAAAATAGTAAAAGAGTTTGATTATTTGCTTACGAATTATAAAAGGATGAAAGCTATTCTTATGGATTATTATCCAACGGAGAAGTTGAAAAGAAATTTACTATTAGCTTGTGTTCAAGAGAATATTGTTTCGGAACTTAGAAAAAAAAGCAGATGTGAAAAAATAGAAATATATAGATATGAAAAAAGGATCATAGAAGCTTATGGTTGTACACAAGAAATAGCTCAGGAAATGGTAGGTCTATGGGTATCTGCTTTAAATATAAGAATAATATAAATATGAACTGATTTATGTGGCAATGGAGGCTTAGATTTGATCGTTGACAGATATTATTATCATCAGCTGAATAATGATGAGAAGAAGATATATAGGATCTTCTATGATGGGGTCATGGCTCATAAAGACATCATCCCTATCCCGGTTAAGGGATTGCCTCCTGAAGATATGAGGGATCGCTTGTTTAAGGCTATAACATTAGATAATCCATTAATATATTATCTTAATCAGTCCATGGTTAGTTTTGCGCAGGATGAATTAGGGAATGTAGCAATAGTTCCTCAGTATTTCTTTGATAAAGATGTTGTAAAGGATTATAACCGCAAAATAGAAGCAGTTGTAAATGGGTTGGCAGCAAAGCTAAAGCTTACTGAAGGAACTGATTATGAAAAAGAACTAAAGATACATGACTGGATCTGTCAGAACATAGATTATGATGAGAAGGGACATAATCCCAAGAATGTCGCAAAGTTTATTGTTTCGCATAACATTATTGGTGTATTTGCTCATCATAAAGCGCAATGTGAAGGAATAGCTAAAGCTGTAAAGGTTCTTCTAAATGCTGTCGATGTTAAGTGCATAGTCGCAACCGGTACAGCAGTGGGTAACGGACAAAATGGACCTCATGCATGGAATATAGTAAAGATAAATGACAAGCCTTACCAAGTAGATGTTACTTGGGACATTGGTTCAAATCAGGGAAAAGCAGCTAATAAAGTTGTCGGTGGAAGAGTATATTATGATTATTTCAACATAACAGATGCTGAGATAATCAGAAATCATACTATGGAGATACAGCTTCCTGTTTGTGATTCGACTGATATGAACTATTTCAAATTGAATAAGATATCTTTCAAGTCAAAGGCACAAGTAATCAGATACATACAAAAAGGATTATCTAGAGGACAGGATGAGTTCTATTTCAAATTAGAAGGTCATGCTGGGCTTGAGAGTACATATAAAGCGGTAGTAGAGGAAATAAATAAGTACTGTCAGGAAAATGGAATAAATGGAAAAATAATCTATAACAAGTTCAATGACAATATGAGAATCATTTGGATTAAAATAGCTTGATTTAATACGCTGTTTAGAATCAAAGGAAGGAGGAATAACATATGCTTGAAATGATTTTATATGGTGTAGGATTCTTCCTTGTAACGATAGGTTTACAATACGTTCTTCATAAGGTTAGAAAAAATGGCAATAAAGGGCAGTCGGGTATATGGACTGGAATGGTTACAACAGTAACTATATGTACACTTGGTATTATTATGAGGAACATCAGCTTCCTAGCGGCTGTAATGGGATTTGTTATAGCTGATGAGGTAGGTAAGAAGATGGGGTGGCATGATTAATATATGGATGACTCTTTTGAATATTTAATTAAGAACATACAAGATAATGCAAAAAAAATAAATGATCAACTTGGTAAGATAAAAATCACAGTGGATACTGATGATAAAATTTCTAATCCAGTTATGATGGATGAATGGATTATACCTCAAGAATATAAAATGGTTGTGTTTGGGGATATTGCATATAAAGAACCAGTAGAATGGTGGAAGAAGGATGCAAAACCACGAGAAGGAAGATATTATTATCCCTACGGTATTTCCGTTAAATCTCAAATATGGATTACTCGGATGGAACACGCTGTAGTAATAAATAATAAGACTGATGAGGAGGAACTTTATAGGGGGTTTATTGAGGGAGTATGTGAAAATGGACATATGTTTATTTCATCTGAAGATATCTTAATTAAATCAATGTACGGAAAGAAATATGCTATTTACATGAAATTAGAGAACGGGACTTATGAGGTTCATTTATATTGTTTTGTGAAAGGGCAATATTTATATGTTTTTAGTTTTGGAGAAAAAGGAAAGGTAAGTAACAATTTAGCCGAGTATGAGAAAGAATTTTTAGATGGTTTTGAGTGGCGATGAGATAAGTAGATTCTTAATAGGAATATGACTTAGAAGGATGAGGGGTGAGGGATATGATATATTGTGTTGTCAACAAAGGTGAGCAAGCAAGTGATATGGCAAATAAAGCAGTTAAAGTTACGCTTACCGAGTATTCACGTCAGCTTTATGGGTTTACTCAGAATGAATTTGATTCAATTGTTGAATACGATCTTTTGAATATAATGGCGTTTTATTATACTAAAATGGATGCGCTTCAGAAAAGTGTTATTTGTGAGTCTATTTCAAAAGAGATGAGTTTATATGACATTGATGATGTTCTGAATAATATAGCTGACTCCATGGATGATGAGGTTTATATTCCGTTGTCCTGTAAGCTGATAGATCGTCAAGGGGACTCTAGAGTAACCATGATCATATATGAAACGCTGTTTTCAAAGTGTAAAGAAATGACTTTAGATGTGTGGAATCAGAAGGATTCCTATTCTAATTATCTTGTGCTTTTGAATGCAGCGTATTTTAATGCTTTATCATACAAGCTACATGTAAAAGATAGTTTTAAATCTTGTATGAAGGTTTTCTACGGGGAAGAAACATATGATGATTTTGTAGAATGTCTTTACGAAAAACACCTGGATGATATTGGTTGGGATGCAGATATTGAACTGGATGTATTAGATGAAATTATAGGTGAAAGTAAAAAAAATAGGACCTTTAATAATAGTACAAAGGAAGAATTCTTTGATGCAGTAAAAATAATGGATGATATACGTCTGGAACATCATCAATCTATTCAAGAGGAAGAAGATAAAGATGGCTTTGAGTTGATTGTTCAGAAGACGGGTATTAGGGAACAAAGTACAATCATGATAGGCGGTTTTGAGTGTCATTTCTGTCTTGCAAAGTCGAGTAACGACGAGTACATCATCGTATATCAAAAAGAAACTAGAATTAGAGATATTATTGATAATGAAATTGAATGGAAAAAATTTCAACATGATTTGTACTATGAAGATATCAAAAATGGTCAGAGCTCTTCGATAGTTTATATTGTATATATTCTCGATGATGACTCAGATAATATTCCTATTCAGACAATTGAGAGTAATAAAACATATGGAAGAAAATACGTCTTTACAGAGGATGAAACAATTACTTTTATAAATGGTATTGTAAAGACTTCGCATGATGAAATTGGAGCTGTGTCTCCGGTTCAAGAATGGGATCGTATATTACGTGAAGAACATCTGACAGGATGTCTTACGGAGGTTTATGCATCAAAGAAAGTGGATGCATATCTTTCGGGTAATCGTTTCGATGCAGACTATGTAATGGATGATGATTATTCATCTCTGACTTATTCAGCTATTCCGCATGTGAAGTGGGTAAAATCTCTTGATACATCAGGATTCCGTGACTTTTGTTTTGATGAAAAAACAATGGAATTTGGACAAATTAATCTGTTTTTTGGAGCCAATGGCTCTGGAAAAACATCTGTATTGGAGGCTATAGAATATGCATTAACAGCTGAGGTCAGAAGAGTAAAAGATTTTAAGGTGAAGCTTCCTACAGATAGTTATCCTAAACTGTATGTCTATGACAAAGAAGCTGGTGTTCATTCCTTTACTCCAGGTTTTGCAAAGAAAAACAGCAAAGAGATTGAACGTGTTTGGTATGGAGTGCCTATCGGAAGAACAAAGACAAATCTTAATGATAATTTCAACAGATTTAATGCTTTTGACTCTGAAGCAGCTTATAAGTTTATACACGAATCGGATAATAGTGAGGATAGTTTTGCATCTATGTTCGGAAACTTGATGTTTGGTGAATCCGTAGTAGATCATGAAAAAAAGTGGCAGAGATTTAAGAAGGCATTTAATGAGAAATATACTGAACTTAGGGAAGAGTTAAGTGATGCAAAGTATTGGGCACAGATGTATGAACAAAGTATATCGAAAAAGAAAGATACATCTAAGTCTGAGGATATAGAGCGTGGAATATTCGAGATAAAACTCGTTATAAGAGAAAAATTACCAAGTACAACGAATAATCGTTATCATAAAATTATGGAGGAATTAACTCTTATAAGGAAGTATGTTGATGTTTTGGATTTGCATCAGTTAAGAAGTAAGACATTTTTACAGATCGCTGAGGATATAGCAGAAGTAAAGAGAAGTAATCTGAAATATGTTAAAGAAAAAAAGAATAATTCAGATGAAATAACAAGAATCACAGAAGAGAATGGAGAGATAAAGAAAAAAATCTTTGACGAAAGAGAAAAGCAAAATGATATACAGATAAGAGTTGAATTGGTAAATGTAGAAATTAAAAACTGGAGTATCGTTCAAAATGTTTTAAGTCACGAAGATACTATAAAGTTAGTAAATGATTTGCTGAGTGAACTTACTATTATTGATAGAGAACTATATTATATTTCTAAAATAGAGCAGCATACAGCTATAGTGAAGTTCCTAAAATCTGGAAAGTATGAGTCATTATCAAACGAGAGTAGACTAAAATTAGAGGAACAACTTAATAAGATTCGTAACGATCGTCAAGAACTTGAAAATAAATACAATGAAGCTAAAAAGGCATTTGGAGAAAAAGAACAGCAGATTATTGAATTGAGAAAGATTGGGAAAACTCTATTAACAGATTCTAAATGTCCACTTTGTGGTCATGAATATGATAGTACACAAGAGCTGATTGATATTATTGATAGCGCTGTTGTAGTTGATGAGGGAATGGATGCCTTAATTTCAAATATTGAGACGATGTCAAAGCGTATTATGGAAGTAGAGAAGATTCTTGATCAGGAGAAGCTGATCGATAAGGCAAAATCTGAACTTGAGAAATTAAAAGCTACTGTTCCAATGATTGCGGAATGTGGTCATGATTACAACCGACTCCGAGATTATTTATTATCCAAGAGTGAGAAAGAAAAACGAAAGGCAGAGATAGTTGAACAACAATTTGCATTGGATGCTCAAGGCTTTTCATTAAAGAATATTAACGCATGTCGTGAATACAAAACGACAAACTCAACTTATCTTGAATATAAAAAATTAGGTAAAGGAACGTATTCAGACTATTTAACGGACCGATTGAATCGTGTTCAAGTTGAGCTTGCTAAAACACGACTTGATATAGATAAATACCAGAGGAAGATTCAGCAAAATGAACAAAAAGAAGAATTGCTTCGAAATGATATGCATAGGTTGGATTCTATGATGGAATCTTTGGATATGACTGCAAATCGTGAAATTGAACAGGCTTTAGAGAATATAAAAACAAAGTTTACTATTCAGGAAGATATGATACTTTCATCTTGGATTTCAAAATATCATAACTTGTTTGATAAATGTGAATTAGAAGTAGAGCGTTTAGAATCGCAGGAGGGTATTGCATTTGAAAAACAACAACTTGCAGAGTATAAAGCAACCATTAAGAGGGTTGAACCTCAAGTGGCAAGATGTGCAAATGCGGTTAGAACTTTTGAGAAAATGCCTTCGCTGAGTTCTTTTGTAGAAAAAGGTATTTCGAGCAATATACAACAGATAAGTAAGTTTTTTAAATGGATGCATCATTCAGGAGAATTTGAAGAGCTTGGAATAGATTCAGATGGGATTTATGCTATTCGTGGATTAAATCATCAGAGGATAAGAACTTATGAAATGAGTACAGGACAGAGATCTACAATTGCTATGGCTGTTATGTTTGCACTTCATATGGCTGCACCAGATGCACCTCAATTTTTGCTTCTTGATGAACCACTTGCAACCATGGATGATACACAGGTATTAAATGTTCTAGATATATTGAAATCCATGGCTGAACAGAAGACACAGATTTTCTTTACTACAGCGAATGGCATTATGATTAATCTGTTTAAGCAGGCGTTTAAAAATACGGATTTTGATTATAAGGAATATGAATTTATAAAACGAGTAAATAGACCATCAGAAATAAAAGAATCAAGTATTAATGATACTAAGACTATTGAAGAATTAACACTTGATGATCTAACACTAGATTTTAATCAGTTTGCTCAGATTAGAGAAGTACTTCGTAAAAACCAAGAAAAACTGGTTTCCAAGGATGAATGGGAAATGACAGATTCAGATAATATAACTTCAGAAGATACTGACACAGAATCTGGAGAAGATGCACATCCGGATGATAATTTTTATGCTTTTTTATCTGAAGATGAGTGTAAGTTATTAAATATCCTTATAAACGACAATGGAATAAGCGCATCAAAGCTACGGGAGGCTTTATCTGTTTATACAAATTATAAGATGATGTTTGAAGAAATCAATGAGAAGGCTGTTGATTTCTTTGGGGAAACTATAGTGGAAAACGATGACGAATTACCTTGGATGGAAAGTGATTATAAAGAGGAACTTAAGTCGCAATATAAGGAATTTACAAGGAGATAATTGATGGAAAAACGTATTCCGAAAAAAACATATCGAAACATAATGAATTCTTTGGGTGGTGGTACTGTTCCAAGGGAGGGATTGGGTTATATAACCGTAGGACGAGCTCAAGAAATAGACTCATTACTTCGAGATACAGAAATAATTCAAGATGGAGGAGCAACATTTCGATTCGTAGTTGGAGATTATGGAAGTGGAAAAACTTTTCTGCTTCAAACAATAAAGGAATACTGTGTAAAAAACGACTTTATAGTGGCGGAAGTGGATTTGTCTCCTGATAGAAGTTTGATTGGAAATACTACGAAGAAAAAAGGGTTAGCAACCTATAGAGAACTAATGGCAAATGTATCCAATAAGGCAAATCAATCTGGCCGTGCTCTTTCTAAAGTTGTTGAATCTTGGGTTAATAAGATGTTCGAACGCGCTGCTATTGAACTTACACAGAATCCTAGGGGAGATACAAATATTGAGCATATTGCAGAAAGATTAATGCTTCAGGATTGCGCTAAACTTCAAAGTTTTACATATGGCTTTGAATTTTCAGAAGCATTAAAGCTTTTTTGGAAAGCCAGTCGTACATCAGATATGAATGAAAAATTAGTAGGACAGGAGAGCGTTCTTAGATGGTTTAGGGGAGAATTCAAAACAAATCAAGAAGCCAAAAAAGCATTAGGAATTAATGCTACTGTTCAGGATGAAAACTGGTTTGATTATATTATATTATGGGCTCATTTTTTTGTATTAGCTGGATATAAAGGTTTTATCGTTTTAATTGATGAGATGGTTAATATATATAAATCTGCAAGTAAAGTTACGCGTCAAAACAATTATGAAAAGATGCTTATGATGTATAATTCCTGTCTTCAGGGAAAAGCAGAATATCTGGGAGTAATTATGGGTGGAATCCCTATGAGTATATACGATAAGAACAGAGGTGTATTTAGTTATGAGGCGATGCGTTCTCGATTATCTACCGGTGTGTATCAGGATCCAAGTATTATCAATATGATGACACCGATTATTAAAGTACTCCCACTTACGAAGGAAGAAATGTATGTGCTATTAGAAAAACTTGCGGATATTCATTCTCAGTTATATGAGTACGAGAAAGTGATAACAGAGGATGAAATGTTAGATTTTGTAAAACTGGCTTATCTGAAGAGAGAAACCTCTTTCATTACACCGAGAACGATGATTAGGGATTTTATTCAAATTCTTGATGTTAAAAAGCAAAATCCAGATAAAGATTTACGAGAAATTCTGTCTGCTTATAAGTTTGCAGTTGATGAAGAACAGACGTATGAGGATATAGACTAAGGGGAAATCATAGATGAAGATTCGAGATATGAATATTTCGGCACGTGCCAAATCTTGTTTGCTTAGAGCTGGATATATAGACAGTAGCGAGCTGAAAGAATTAACAGAAGAACAGCTTTTATCTGTTAAGAATCTGAATCAGAATTGTGTGAATGAGATTCGACATGCGCTTAGCTGTGATGAGGAGATAGATTCTCAATTTGAAAATAAACATAAAGAAAACGAATCGATTGTATCACCATTTGATGATTCAGAAAGTGCAGATTTAGAATCATTCAAGAAAACATTGTTTGAAGTTTTAGGTACATTAACAGAACGTGAACAGAAAATTCTTATTCTACGTTTTGGTCTTGAAGATGGGAAACATAGAACTTTAGAAGAAGTAAGTTCATATTTTGATCTGACAAGAGAACGCATTCGCCAGATACAGGAAAAAGCATTAAGAAAGTTAAGACATCCGGCCCGTTCTCGGCTAATTAGACCATACATTGATTCGTATTTGGATATTGTTGATATTCTTAAAAAGTATGCTGATAAAACACTTGTGGTTAAAAAGCCTGTTGAGGAAACTAATGATGTTTCGCATAATGAAATCAATATGGAATCTATAAATAATATTGATAAAGAAAGTGAGAAAATAGAAAAACCTGAATCAGATTCAGATATAAAAGGTGATAAGAATCTGCTAAAAAAATGTATTGATGAATTGGAGCTTTCTGTTAGGTCATATAACTGTCTTAAACGATCAGGAATAGATATTGTAAGAGACCTTTGTATCAAAACAACCTGGGATTTAATGCATATCCGAAATCTTGGAAGAAAAGCAGGAGAAGAGGTTTATGCGAAAATGAAAGAGATTGGTGTATCCGAATACGAGGGCGATGAATTACCATTTATGTATGGATATCCAGATAGAATAAAAGAAATTGCTATAGAAAAGTCTAGTTTTTGGAGGACAAGATTATATATAGAAATTATCATTAATAACTATGAGTGGCTTGAAGAGTTTAGAAAAACGGATGTTGTTTTGTGGAATGATAGTTATTTTTTTAGAAATATAAGTGATTTTTCAAAGCTGCAGGAATTCCTTTCTGGAAAATTGAAATCCTTTAATGCACTTTGTCAGGAACTGGCAGATATTGCCGTGAATCC
>JAEEGL013742575.1_pt1 | contig 20620 bp, 18 predicted proteins | sample 9134231 | NCBI WGS metagenome assembly JAEEGL01 (sample SAMN16246548, study PRJNA631951) | gut metagenome | biome: gut microbiome; feature: rumen; material: fiber-attached | host: Bos | place: Iran: Karaj | collected 2018-10
AGGGCTTCCTTGACCGTGAGGGAGTCGGGATTGAGGTTGGAGAGGAAATCCTTGCCTTCCTCTGCCTCGTCGGGGTTCTCCTTGTTGAAGAGGCGGTCGTAGAGACGTACTTCGGCTTTTACGGCGTCCTTGGCGGAAACCCAATGTATAGTGCCTTTCACCTTGCGACCGTCGGGCGAATCGCCGCCGCGTGTTGCGGGGTCGTAGGTGCAGTGGAGTTCCACGATGTTGCCGTCGGCATCCTTGATTACCTCCTGACACGTAATGAAATATGCGTATCTCAACCTGACTTCAGTGCCGGGGCTGAGGCGGAAATATTTCTTGGGAGGATTCTCCATAAAGTCCTCTTGCTCGATGTAGATTTCCTTGCCGAAGGGGATTTGACGGATGCCGTCGTCGGGATTTTCAGGATTGTTTACAGCGTCGAGAAGTTCGGTCTTGCCGTCGGGATAGTTGGTGATAACCACCTTCAATGGATTGATTACGCCAAGCACCCTAAGAGCCTTTTTATTAAGGTCTTCTCTAATGCAAAATTCGAGGAGCGAGAGGTCGATGATATTGTCGCGCTTAGCCACGCCAACCTTCTCCACAAATTTCCACAACGAGTCCTTTGTGTAACCTCTGCGGCGCAATCCGCTCACGGTGGGCATACGCGGGTCGTCCCAACCATTTACGTAATGCTCCTCGACGAGGCGTTTGAGTTTGCGCTTCGACATCACGGTGTAATTGAGGTTCAGCCTTGCAAACTCGTGCTGATGAGGCCTCGGCGCACCTGCGGGTGCTATCTGGTCGAGGAACCAATCGTACAACGGTCTGTGCACCTCAAATTCGAGTGTGCAGATGCTGTGCGTGATGCCCTCGATGTAGTCGCTCTGACCGTGGGCGTAGTCGTACATCGGGTAGATGCACCACTTATTGCCGGTGCGGTGATGCTCGGCGTGGAGTATGCGGTACATAATGGGGTCGCGCATCTGCATATTGGGCGACGCCATATCAATCTTTGCGCGGAGGGTGTACGAATTGTCGGGGAACTCGCCGTTCTTCATCCTCTCAAAGAGGTCGAGGCTTTCCTCAATCGGGCGGTCGCGGTAGGGGCTTGTGCCCGGCTCTGCCGGTGTGCCGCGATGTGCGCTGAGTTCTTCGGGCGTGAGTTGGCAGACGTAAGCCTTGCCCTGCTTGATGAGCATCACAGCCCATTCGTAGAGTTGCTCAAAATAATTGGAGGCGTAATACTCGCGGTCGTCCCACTCTGCGCCGAGCCAGTGGAGGTCTTCGCGGATGGCGTCCACGTACTCCGTCTTTTCGGCGGTGGGGTTGGTGTCGTCGAAACGGACATTCATCTTGCCGTTGTACTTCTTCGCCATGCCATAGTTGAGGATAATCGACTTGGCGTGTCCGATGTGGAGGTAACCATTAGGCTCCGGGGGGAAGCGCGTGTGTACTTCGCCCTTGTAGCCGTCTTGCAGGTCGCCTTCTATAATCTGTTCGATGAAGTTGAGCGAGGTCTTTTTCTCGCTGTTTTCTGTCTTGTTTTCTTCCATTTTTGCTTAAAAATTTTTATGTTGCAAAGTAACAAAATTTACAGCAATTTTTTTAATTTTGTGGACGAAATTTTGTTGTTATACCCTAAAAAAATTGCAAAGATGGGAATAATCAGGCTTGAAGGCATGAAATTTCGTGCTAATATCGGCACTACGGAGCAGGAGCGCGCCGCTGGCAATGATGTGGAGGTGTCGGTTTCATACGAGTGCGACACTGATACGCCGGGACTTTCAGACCGTCTGGAGGATGCCGTTGACTATTCTCTGATATATGACGCTGTGTCGGCGGAGGTGCGCAAGGAATGTAACCTAATCGAAAATGCTGCCATGCGTATCTTGCTGAGACTCAAAAAGAATTTCCCACTCATTTCAAATATTACTGTAAGGTTTTGCAAGTATTATCCGGCTGTGGCGGGCAGTCTTGAAAGGAGCGTCGTGGAAGTAAAAGGGTAATCTTTTGGGCAGGCGAGCCGCCTGCGTCCCAGCATTAGTGGTTGATTATCTTGTTGACGATGTTTTTGGTGCTTTCGATGGTGTTAATCGCCTGACGCTCTGGTATAAAAAACATCAGTATGCCTATTACACCTATTATGAGATAGACTGCCTTGGAGTCGGAGAGACCTTGCTGACGGCTTTGGGCGACATCGTATGGCGCGACGTTGATTACGTCTATCGCCTTTTCTTCGCTGCTGGCAGAAGAATTGTTTTTCATTACCGTTAACGCCACCTTCGCGCTGTCGGCGAGACATTCGCGTTGCAATACAATCCTCGGTTCGCCTTTTGTGTTGATGCCGCTTAGGTTAAATTTGTATTGGAAATACCTGATTTCTATGTTGTTGTGTGTTTTTACAACTTTCAGATTTGACATAGTGGAAGTGTCGCCGCCACATTCGATGTTTCGTGGGGTGATGTAGATGTTGCCATTGCCGTCGGTGATGTGCATAAACTTGGATTTTTTGTTCCAGTCTATGAGTACGTTTTGCGAACTGTCGGGCCAAACGGCGCACAGAAATAGCCGTCCCTTGATGGCTTTTTGATGATTGTCAGGCATCTCGAAGGCGTCGTCGGCGTTGATGGGGGCAACGATGCAGACTTTTTCGCCGCTTTGGAGTTGCTGGTCGATGCTGTTGACATCCACGAGCCTGACGCCTTCGAGTTCGGCGGTGTATTTGGAAAAAGAATGCGCCATAAACCCTACGAACCCTGTCATCAGGAGCGCAATCCCGATGAGGCACGACAATACAGAAGAGTTGTTTATTTTTAATGACATTTGGCGCGTAATGTGCTTGTTGTTACAATTTTAAGAAGCAAAGCCGTAGCGGAGTTCTTCTTTTTCCTTTTCGTATGGGCGCAGTACGTATGTGATGCCGTATTTGGCGCACTGTTCGCGTTTGCGTTCGGGCGTTTCCGTGCTGTAATACTCCTCGATTTCGTTCCATGCTTGTGCGATGAGTTTGTCGCACGCCGGACGCAGCGACGACACCTTGCTGTTGGTCCTTGTGCTGATGCTTTGGAGCATCTTCTGGAAGTTGAGTTTTTCCATGAATTGGTCGTAATACACCTTCACGATAGCGATTTTTGGGCAGAGGATAGGTGTGCCCATCTTGACTATTCGGTCGTTTTCGCCCTTGATTACTTTTGCGCCCCAGTCCACCACTTCTTTTTCTGTGGCGAGGTCGGGGATTCGTGCGCTTTTTTCGTTGAGACCGTAGAACTTGCGCGCCGATGGCTTTATCTCTCCACGTGCAATCGCCATGTTGAGCACCTGGAGAAAGTGCGAGATGTAGATTTTGGCTTTTTTGAAGGCGTCGGTGTAGTCTTTGCTGTTGGACACCTGACGATCCTTCGCCTCCTTCTGCATCATCCTTGCCTGTTCAAAGATGGGCACGAAAGCCTTGATTTTCGAGAAAGTGGCTTCCTTGAATGCGAGGAGGCGGACATCATACTTGGTGCCGAACTCTATAATCTTGGCGAGGGCTCTAATCCTTGCCGCGTCCGTATTTGGTAATCTTCTGTATGGCATTTTCTTGTGGTTTTAGATGGTTGTTTTGCAATGTATATTTCAAAACAAGTGCCGAAGTTGATGTCTGGGAAGATTTTTTTTTGGGTATTCGCAGGGAAAAACAATTTTAAGCATTATTTTTTGAATATTCCTCCCCTTAATTTTTGGTTTTTATGTTTTTAATGTTAACTTTGCGGTTGTAAAACTTTAAGAAAATGATGGAAAACTATTCGGTACGCAAATTAGCGGTAATAATATCGGCTGTGGTGGCTGTGGTGATGGCTGTGGTCATGCTGCTTGCCGCGTGGGTATCCGATGCAGACGGAACCTTGCCGGGACGGACGTTTGGCATTGTTGCGCTATCGTCTATCGCCATATTTGTAATTAGTTATGCGGTGTTGGGTAAAGTATTCGACAAAGTGGGCTTGGGACGCGAGCGCATTGTGTATGGTCCCACTCCGACTGTTAGTTTGGACGTTAACAAGAACGAAGGTCTGTCGCAAATCATCAGTCAGGTAAACGACGATGTGAAGCAGTGGGCGGAGGACAGGGAAAACGAAATCGCTGTTCTTCGCAAAAACGAAAAATTTCGCCGCGAGTACCTCGGCAACGTCGCGCACGAATTGAAGACGCCGCTCAACAACATACAAGGCTACATCGAAACTCTGATAGACGGCGGGCTTCAGGATGAGGAAATCAACGTCAAGTACCTCACCCGCGCCGACCGCAACATCAGCCGCCTCATATCCATTGTGGAGGACTTGGATACCATCTCCAAGTTTGAGTCGGGCATGTTGAAACTCAATTTGGAGGATTTCGACATCATTGATGTGATAGATGAGGTGCTTGAGTTTAACGAAAAGAAAGCCAGCGATAAACACATTGCACTAAAACTAATCGACAGGCCTCAAAACCCTGTGATGGTACATGCCGACAAGGGACGCATTTACGAGGTTATCAACAACCTTGTGGTCAATTCCATCAATTACGGCAACGAGAACGGCACTACCAAAGTGTCGATAAGCGACATCGAAAACAAGTACCTCCTCGATGTTAAGGACGACGGCATCGGCATTTCGGCGGAAAACATCGGCAGGGTGTTCGAGAGATTTTTCCGTGTTGACAAGTCGCGCAGCCGAGAGAGCGGCGGCACAGGCTTGGGGCTCGCCATTGTAAAGCACATTATGGAGGCACATTCTGAACTCGTAACAGTAAAAAGCAAGATAGGGGAGGGCACCACCTTCTCCATAACGTTGAAAAAAGCATAAACTTAAAGATATGGAAAGCAATAGCAATTACAAAATCCTGTTGGTGGACGACGAGGCAGACATCCTCGAATTCCTCTCGTACAACCTCAAAAAGTCGGGATATAGCGTTTTGACCGCCAGCAACGGCAGGGACGCCATCAAGATAGCCAAGCAGCATCTGCCGCACCTCATTATCTTGGACGTGATGATGCCGGAGATGGATGGCATAGAGACCTGCGAGGAGTTGCGCAATCTGCCTGTGCTAAACAACACTGTGATAGCCTTCCTCACTGCAAGGAACGAAGACTATTCGCAGATTGCAGGTTTTGAGGCGGGTGCCGACGACTATATCGCCAAGCCCGTGAAGCCCAAAGTGTTAGTGAGCCGTGTCGCCGCGTTGCTCAAGCGTTTTGGCAAGAGCGAGGACAGCGAAGATACCGAGTCAAACATCATCAAGCACGGCAGTCTGACGATAGACCGCGAGAAATACACCGTTTCCAACAATGGCGAGGAACTGGCATTGCCAAGGAAGGAATTTTCGCTGCTGTTGCTCCTGATTTCCAAGCCGGAGAAGGTGTTTACCCGCGAAGAAATCTACACGCAGATTTGGGGCGACACCATCGTTGTAGGCGACCGCACCATCGACGTGCATATCCGCAAACTCCGCGAAAAAATCGGCGAGGAATACATCAAGACCGTCAAGGGTGTGGGTTACAAGTTTGTAGAATAATAATGTAAAAGGGACGTGCCACGGCGCGTCCCTTTTGTGTTTATATCTCGATTCCGAGTACAGAAATGTCGTCGCGCTGTTCGCAGTTGCGCATGAAGGTTGCAACGTCGTTCCATATATAGTCGCGTTGTTCCGGCATTGACATTTGCACAGAATTTTTGATTGCCGCCTCAAACCTTTGGGACGAGTATCTTTTCCTTTCGTAATTGTTTTGGTCGCCGATGCCGTCAGACGCCATGTAGATGCGGTCGCCGGAGTGGATTTCGAGCGTGTGGTCTTCAAAATTGATTATCGATTCTATATTCCTGAATTTGCCGCCAATCTGCCGGCGCGAAGTCTTGTAAGTTGCGATTTCGCCAGTGCTCTTGATGTAGTGCCTTAGCGGGAATTTCGCGCCCTCGTATGTAAGTATCGTCTTGTTGTTGAGGAACTTCTCTATTTTGCACATTACGGCTTCCATGCCGTCGTTGTTTTCTGTTTCCTCTTGGCGTAGAGCCGCACGGACCGCCTTGTTGAGTTCGTCGAGTATGGTGGCTGGCGAGTAGATTTTGCGCTGCTTTACAATTTGGTCGAGCAGGTTGACCCCGATGAGGCTCATAAACGCGCCCGGCACGCCGTGTCCGGTGCAGTCGATGACGCCAAAGATGTGTATTTCTTTTTCGGTGTTTATCTCGCGGTGATACCAATAGAAATCGCCGCTCACGATGTCTTTGGGGTGGTAAATCACAAAGGCATTAAAGTAATAGTTTAAGTCTGGTTCGGTGGGGAGGGCGGCGGTCTGTATGGTCTGCGCGTACCGTATCGAGCCGATTATTTTCTCCTTGTTGCGTTCCAGTTGCTCGTTGATTTGGTTGAGGTACGACGCTTGCGATTCCAACTCTTCCTTCTGGGCGTTGATTTCGGCGTTTTTCTCGTTGAGCATCTGGTTGCTTCGTTTTTTTTCGTTGTGGAGTTTGCTGATGTATGCGAGGGCCACTATCACGATGCCGAGGAACGACAGAACGAGAATCAGGATGTTGCTCTGCTTGCTTACGGTCATTATCAACTGCTGGAGGTGTGCGTTCTGCTTGATGATTCGTTCCTCCTGACGGCGTGTCATGGCCATCTGTCCGTAGAGGCCTTCGGCGTTGTTGTCGTCTATCTGTACGGTGCTTAGGATTTGGTTTTTTGGTACGGTCTGTCCATCGAGGATGTCTTCTGCGGTTTGGATTGCTTCCTCGCTGCCGTCTGGATAGAAGAATGTAACGTCTATTTTGCCGTCCATCACCGCCTTGATGCCGCCGTCTTTGCCTGATGCGCCGTCGGTGCCTATTATGATGATGTTAGATGGGTCGATGCCCGCGTCCATGAGCGCGTCGTATGCGCCGGTGGCCATGTCGTCGTTGTGGGAGTATATGATGTCTGGGATTTCGCCGCCGTTTTTGACGTATTCAGACACCTTTTTCTTGGCGAGTTTGCTGCTCCATTCGCAGTAGAGGTCGCCGATGTGTTCAAATTTTTTGTGGAGGTATTTCTCGTTGAGTCGGCTGTTGAAGCCCGTGCCGCGTTCGAGTGCCGCCGATGCGCCGCTCTGTCCGTGGAGTTCGAGGATTTTGCTGCCTGGCCTGCCAAACGTTCCAGCGTAGTCGGCGGCTTTTTCGCCGATGATGGTGTTGCTTGCGCCGATGAATACGGTGTAACTGTTGTTGGTGGTCTTTCGGTCGATGATTATCACGGGGATGCCTTTGTTATAGACTTCGGTGATTACCGGAGTGAGGGAGTCCGCTTCGTTGGGCGACACCATGAGGAGGTCGATGTTTTGCGACATCAGCCAGCGTATGTCCGCGATTTGTTTTTTGTTGGAGTTTTGACCGTCGGTCATAATGAGGTCTATGTTGCCCCTCTGCATGGCGTTTGCGGTGAGGTGGCGGTTCATTTCCAGTCGCCAGTTGGTGTCGAAGGCGCACTGCGACATGCCGATTTTGTATCGCTTCTGCTCCTCTGTGCAGCCAACGAATATCGACAATATGCTGAAAATCAGCAAGGTGAAGTATATGGACTTAAATCTATACATGGATAATCAACGGTTTGCTATTGACGGGTAAATATATAAAAAAAATCTGTAATCCTTGTGCATTTTTCTGTAAAAAAAATAAAAAAAAGTTGCTTGACAAAAATGCTGTCAAGCAACCTAACTAAAAGAAGGTGGTACCACCAGGAATCGAACCGGGGACACAAGGATTTTCAGTCCTTTGCTCTACCAACTGAGCTATGGCACCATCAATATAACTTAAACGATTCTTGTATGACAAATAAAAAAATGTGTGGTACCACCAGGAATCGAACCGGGGACACAAGGATTTTCAGTCCTTTGCTCTACCAACTGAGCTATGGCACCAGAAGAATGTCTTTCTTATTTTTTGACGCTGCAAAATTATACATTTTGCAGCAAATTTCCAAATTTTTTTTTGTTTTTTTGCTGTTTTGACTTGCTTTTGTTGCTAACGCGCTGACGTATAGTTAGATGTCGTCTTGATTTTTGTCGTCATTTTTTACGTAAAGCAAATATTTCTTGTAACGTTCGGCATCGCGTTCCTTCCAGTAGGTCTTGCCGTAATGGCACAATTTGACAATCTGTTCGTACAAAATTGCGCCGAGGTCGCGTCTTTTGTTGGTGTTTTTCAGCCTTTCGAGCCTCACTTGGTCGAGCGATTTGAGAGTTTTTTTTGCGGATGTGATGTTTGTCTTCAAGTCGTCGAGATACGAGTCAGACATGTTGTAGGTCGCCAACTTTTCCTTGAAACGTTTGCCTACAAGTATCACTTTTTCTGCAATGGCTATCAACTCTTTGGTTTTGATGCCGGTGAGTTTTTGCGACGGGAAGTATTTTTTCGACTCTTTTTTGGAAGGTACGATTATGGAGAAGTGCAGGAAGAAATTCCTGACCATTGTGATCAGTTTTTCTTCCGCTTCGTATTTTTGGAGCGTTTTTTCCTTTACTTTTTCCGCGAAGTGCTTGTCGTCGGGAAATTTCTTGAACTCGGCGAGCCTTTTTTCGAGCGCGTCGATGTCTTTCTGACTCGCGCCAAATTTCGCGAGGTCTTTGAGGTCTTCTTTTGTAAGTGCTATTATAGCGCGGCTACGTTCTATGATAGCCGTGGTAGAATAGTTGTATGTAATCGATTTTTTCATTGTTTTTTCATTATTGCGGTGCAAAATTAGTGTTTTTTGTTGAATTGCAAAACTAAGTTTGTGTTAATATTTTGTCGGTTTGTGGGGAAATCGGCGTCATTTGCCGAGAAGCATTATAGCCACTGCCTGTGTCGCACCCGTAATGTACCAGTATATTTGGTGGCTGTGGCGAGTTTCTGTGTCGTTGTAAGGGAACATTGCGCTGAGTGTAAACATCAGCAGTGTTATCACGAATGGCCAGAAGGTGTCTGTGCCGGTCTTGTAGCCTATCATTATTGTAAAACCCGACAATGCGCCGATGAATGCAGACGGTGCAGCGTTGCTTTTGGCTGCAAACGAACTTGCGAGCCGTCCTGAGATTTGTGCGGCAGCCGCGCCGCTGATGATGTTGAGCCATGAGGGCACTATATATATAAGGAGTATGTATGGCGAGCCCCACGTGTATAGCCCCATCCTTTTGATGATGAATGTGATTGTTACAAATACTATTGTGTTGGATACCGCCATTGCCACCCTTGCGCCGGCTGCACTTTGTACGTTAACAAGTGGCGAACCGTTTTTTTTCTGTGTCTGGAGCATACGGTCGGACAACAGCATGAGCAACAATAACATGCCCTCCGCCACTAATGCCGCTATATAGTTGACGACATACGACTGCCGCTCTATCTCCAAATACAGCGCGAAGGTATATATTGGCATAGCCAATGGATGAAGTAACAGTTTCATGGTGGCTGATACTTAGGCGGTTATGCACGGTTAAAGTTTTTTCCTGAGCCGCGCAACGAGTATGTTCATCTGTTCGCGGTACTTGGCAACGGTGCGGCGGGCAATCTGGTAGCCGCGCTTTTGGAGTATTTTGGCGAGTTTTTCGTCGGTGAGGGGGCGGCTCTTGGATTCGCCGTCGATGCACTCTTTGAGGATTTTCTTGATTTCGCGGGTGGAAACTTCGTCGCCGTCCTGCGTCTTCATCGCCTCCGAGAAGAAGAATTTCAACGGGAAAATGCCAAAATGAGTCTGTATGTACTTGCTGTTTGCCACGCGGGAAATCGTAGAGATGTCAAAACCCGTCCTTTCGGCTATGTCTTTGAGAATCATTGGTTTGAGTTTGGTCTCGTCGCCCTCCTCGAAGTATTCTTTCTGGAACTCGATGATGGCGTGCATCGTGGACATCAGCGTGTTTTGGCGTTGACGGATCGCCTCGATAAACCATTTGGCGGAGTCCATCTTTTGCTTTACGAAGGCGAGTGTGTCCTTGTCTTTGGCGTTGCCTTTCTTCTTCGACATAGTTTCCACCATGTCAGAATAGGTCTTGTTGACGCGGAGTTCGGGGATGTTTTTGGAGTTGAGGTTGAGTATCAACTGACCTTCCTTGTCTTCGAGGATGAAGTCGGGGGTGATGTGCTGCGAATTTTTTGAGAGCATCGTGGAGTAGATGCTGCCCGGCTTGGGGTTCAGGTGCGAAATTTCATCGACAGCCTGTTTCAAGGTAGCCTCGTCAACGTCCAGTTTTGACGCAATCTTGGGATAATGTTTTTTTGTAAACTCTTGGAAATGGTCTTTGAGTATCTTGTAGGCGGTTTTAAGGACTATTTTGTTGCCTTGTCCGTTCTTGTATTTCTTCACTATTTGAATCATCAGGCACTCCTTGATGTCCCTTGCGCCTACGCCGGCGGGGTCAAAATCCTGGATGATGGTGAGGAGTTTCTGCAATTCTTTTTCTGTGGTCTCCACTCCGGCGGTAAAGGCGATGTCGTCCACGATGGATTCGAGGTCGCGGCGGAGGTATCCGTCGTCGTCGATATTGCCGATGATGTATTCGGCGAGGAGGGTTTCTTCCTCGTTGAGGACGCCGAGACCGAGTTGCGACAGGAGCGTTTCGTGTAGCGAAGTGGCCTGAGTATAAGGTATTTCCGCCTTGTTGTCGTCGTCGGAATAATTGTTGGCTTCGAGGCGGTAGTTGGGGATTTCGTCGTCGTCGTAATAGTCGTCGGGCGAATATTCGTCCACCTTTTCGTCGTATGAGTCCTCGATGTAGTCGTCCATCATGTCGTCGTCGGTGGTAACTAAATCGTCGTCGCTCACCGAGTCGCTGCCGGTGTCGTCGCCGTCGCTCGCGGATTTGTCGCGGGCATCGTCTGAGGCGTAGTCGTCTTTTATGTCGTTCTCGATGGTAGGCTCGTTGATGTCGCTGTCGGCATCGTCGTCGGCGGAGCCTTCTTCGAGTACAGGGTTTTCTTCTATCTCGCGTTTGATTCGCTGTTCGAGTTCCATCGTGGGAATCTCTAACAACTTGATTAACTGAATCTGTTGCGGAGACAGTTTCTGTATTAATTTTAAATTCTGAGTAAGGTTAAGCATGGTTATTGCTCTTGCATGTTAATTCTAAATAAAATTTTCCAAAAATAATAAATTATCTTCAATTTTGGTATGTTTTATGCTACTTTTTTTCTCTTTATTTACATCAAAATCGCAACTTGCTGATACTTTGAGAGATACCAAGGTCTGTTTTCCGATTTTTGTGTACATTGCTACGAAACCGAGGGCGCGTAAAGTGTCTTTTACCCTGCCAACCGGGAAGTCGGTGAGGAACGAAACGATGCCCGCCGCCGGGTTGTTGCACTTGAAACCCGCTTTTGTGAGGATTTCGCAGAGGTGGTGCGCCTTGTTGTGCATTATCGAGATGGGCGATGGGTCTTTACGGATGGTTTCGATGACGCTTTTGGCGGTGCAGACGTCGCCTTCCGATGGCGAAAGTGAGTAGCGGTAGGTTTTGGAGCGGAGTTTTAAGAGGTTGACGAGGTTGCGGTCGCCGGTAACGAAAACTCCTGTATTACAGCACAATGCGTTTTGCATGTTGACTATTTTGAGGTCTTGGAATCCGCTCACGCCACAATGCGCGTCGGAGCCTTTGCCGTTTTTGCTCGCGGTGAGGAAGCCAAAACTGTCGTCAACAATCACCAGCGCGTCGTATTCCGCCGCCAACTGCCTGATTTCTTTGAGGTTGGCGCAGTCGCCGGAGTCGAAGAATATGCCGTCGGTTACTATGACGCGCAGCCGTTTCAACTGCGAAAGTTTAAGATGCTCCTCCAACTTTGCCATGTCGTTGTGGGGGTAACGGAGTTTTTCTGCCTGACAATATTTGACGCCGCGCCTCAGCGGTACAGACATTGCCGCGTCGTAGATTACAACGTCTTCGGTGTTCAATAGCACTTCCATAATCTCCGCGCACAATCCTTCGTAACTGCCAAGCACGAGAGTTTCGTCTGTCCCTAAGAATCTTGAAATTTGCATTTGCAGTTCGTATAGAGAATCATCTATTCCGCAGTGATAATTGCCCATGACGCGGTTTGGCGCAGAAATCAGCATGTTGTCAAATCCCAGGAAGTTGGTTGACAGCGTGTTGTTTACCTTGGTGCCGTCGTCGTAGATTATTTGGTTGTTGCCCCTCATATAATCAAACGACGATTTGTCGGCGGCATTAGTTGTCGTCGATATAACTAACTCTTGCTCAATGTATTGCGCTGATTTTGCGTCCATAGTCAAAAAAAATTTATCTGTTTGTTGCGGCAAAATTATAAAAAAAATTGTAAATTTGGAAATTGAAATTTTATTGTCTAACACATATAATATAAGGTGTACAAAATGTCAGAAATTAAGTACAAACGCATATTGCTGAAACTGAGCGGCGAGGCACTTGCCGGTGGTTGCGGTTACGGCATCGACGCTCCTACATTGGAGGAGTTTTGCAACGAAATCCTTGGCGTTGTTCGTCAGGGCGTTCAAGTGGGCATCGTGGTAGGCGGCGGCAACATTTTCCGTGGCATTACCGGTTGCAAAAAAGGCGTTGAGCGCGTCAAGGGCGACTCGATGGGCATGTTGGCAACAACCATCAACGGCATCGCCATCCAAAGCATGGTGGAACAACTTGGCGGCAAGGCTAAGGTGTTGACTTCCACGTTGATGGAGCCGTATGCTGAAAGGTTTAGTTCAAATCGTGCGATTACCGCTTTGGAAGAAGGCTACGTGGTGATTTTCTCTGGCGGCACAGGCAATCCGTTCTTCACAACTGACAGCGCGGCGGCGTTGCGCAGCCTCGAAATCAAGGCAGACATTCTCCTCAAAGGCACTCGTGTGGATGGCATCTATACCGCCGACCCAGAAAAAGACCCCACCGCAACTCGCTATGACAATGTTACTTACGACGAGGTAATTAACAAAAAACTTAAAGTGATGGACTTGACCGCTTTTGCCCTGTGCAGCGAGAACAACATGCCCATCATGGTGTTTGACATGACCAAGAAAGGCACGCTCGAAAAAGTAATAAAAGGTGAAAATCTTGGCACTTTGGTAAAGTAATTGCAGTAAACTTGGAATAGTATATAAGTTACAAGTAATTCAAATCATTGCAGTTATGATATATCTTGGCGTCGATAAGTTGAAGGAAGTGATGATGGGCATCTTGCGAGAGATTCGCGTAGAGCCTGAATCTGCGTCTCATCTTGTGGACAGTGTGGTGGAGGCCTCGCTCAAAGGCATTGACACACACGGACTTGCGCTGTTTCCGCATTACGTGGAGGGGTTTCGCAAGGGACGCATCAACAAACGACCGCAGTTTAAGATAATTAAGGACAACGGCTCGGCAAAACTCATTGATGCCGACGGCGCGATTGGACACCATTCGGGCATTTTTGCGATGGACTTCTGCATCGACATGGCGTCGCGAAATGGGTCGGGCATAGTTGTCGTAAGAAATTCGTCGCACTTTGGCGCGGCAAGTTATTTTACCGAGTATGTTGCGCGGCACGACATGATAGGTTTTGCATTTACCAACACCAATTCGCTCGTGAAGGCGCACGGCGCGGTAGAACCTTTTTTTGGCACCAACCCGATTTGTTTTTCGTGTCCGATGGACGGCGAAGACCCGCTGTGCTTGGACATGGCAACATCCATCATCAGTTGGAATTACGTCCGCAACCACAAGGAAACCAATCAGTTGCTTGGCGAAGGCTTGGCATACGACGAGAACGGACAGTTTACCACCGACCCGCATAAAGCGCGTTGTGTGCGTCCGATAGGCGATTACAAGGGTTTTGGACTTGGAATGATGGTGGAGATAATGTGCAGCGTGTTGTCTGGCAGCGAGTTAGGACACAATTTGATGCCGATGTTTGGCTCGGACATGAGCAAGAAGCGCGGCATTTCGCATTGTTTCCACGCGATAGACATTCGCAAATTTACCAACATCAAGCAATTCCGCGAGAGGATGAAAAATCTTGCCGCCATCATCCGGGGCTTGAAACCTCTCGAAGGACAAGAAGTGATGCTGCCCGGCGATCCTGAAAAACGTGCCATGAAGAATCGTCTTGCCAACGGAATTCCCGTCGCGCCAAACATTTGGAAAAACTTGCTTGAAGTTTCGCCGAAGTTTGCGGAAGCAATTATTAGGGAAGAGTAGTTGTTTGGAGTGCAGGCGGCTCGCCTGCCATTAGCGGACGAGCCGTCCGCATCCCAAAACAATATCTCGTTTTATTTTGCATATACGCGCATGGCGCAAACCTTGCAGTCGAATACGAGACGGAAATCTTGATATTGGCCGCGTAACAATAAACTGCCCGACAGCCACTCTGGGGGCAGTTTTTTGTTGTCTTTGAGGCAATAACCGAGTTCGCGGCGGATGCAATATTTGGTGGTCATCACTTCGAGACCGTCGGTGCGGGGCAGAAGTTCAAACGCGCTTTGTTTGACTTCGCAGCCGTGTTCTTTATAAAATTGACGTGCAAGTCGGTTGGCGACGTTGAGATGGTAGTCACCGGATTCTTCAAAATATTTTGCTGCGCCCGACGGCAGCGTACAATCTTTTGGCGCAAAATGAATAATGCGATTCTCTATGTGTTTATCTATTGCGGCGCGGCGTAGAGAATTGCTCACCGAGTTTGGTACAAAAACAACTTCGCAATTTTTGGACGACGATTCGCCGCCGTCCATTGCCGATTGGTATGAGAAATCAGTTACTTGAAATTGGTCGCCAGTCTTGGAGAACGATGTTTTGAGATTTTCCAAGGCTTTGGCGGCGTCGTTTGCCTTTTGCGCTGCGAATGGCAGCATTTCGGTTGTATAGATGTTGTCTTCGTCAACAATTTGCAGCGTCAGGGCATCGGTGGTGGCGGTGAGGAACATTTTGACGGCGATTTTGCGCTGAGTTTTAGAATGTTCCACGGTGCGAATAAACTTGCTGTCGAGGTTTCGGTATATCAAAGTGCCTGGCTTGATGGGGCTTGTGTTGTTGGTGATGATGGAGCCGTTGGCGTTCACTTTTTCCACGCGGAAGCCAACGAGTGCGCCGTTAGCCTCACAGCACAGACCGTCGCCGTTGTTGATGATTTGTTTTGTACTGATTGTCAGTGTGTTGCCTTTGATGGCGGCTAACTTTCCAAGCGGTTCGCCCATAGATTTTGGGCTGACGTGGTTTGCCATTTTGTGGTTTTTGTTGCTTGACGAATCGTTTGTCAATTTGCCCGATGAGTTGCCGTCGAGAAAATATGTCGTAAAACCACGGTTGAAAACTTTGCGTATGTCGGGTTCGTAGTCGTAAATGCAACTGCCTGACGAACAGCGAGTTTTGCCCTCAGTAATCGAATCAATCAATTTCCTATAAAACGCCGTAACGTCTGCAACGTAAACGCTGTCTTTCAATCGTCCCTCAATCTTGAAGGAATCAACGCACGCATCAATCATTTCTCTAACTTTATTGACCGTAGCGAAATCCTTTAACGACAATAAATAAGAGTCATTGACTAAAACTTTTCCTTTATCATTAACGAGAGAATATTTCATTCTGCAAGCCTGAGCACATTCGCCACGGTTTGCGGAGCGTCCGCCGAGTCTTGCGCTCATGTAACATTGTCCGCTCATACTCACGCACAACGCCCCGTGTCCAAAACATTCGATCTCCGCCTTTACTTGCTGACGGATTTCGCGGATTTGAGGCAACGAACATTCGCGGGCGAGGACGATGCGACGAAATCCTATCTCGTCGAGAAACTTGATGCGACGCAAATCGTAATTGTGCATTTGTGTGCTTGCGTGTAGTTCGATGGGCGGAATGTTGAGTTTCAAGATGCCCAAATCTTGTATTATCAGCGCGTCAACACCTACGGAATGAAGGTCTGTGATAAGTTTTTGTGCCGTAGGTAATTCGTTGTCGTATAATATTGTATTGATAGTTACATAAACTTTTGCTCCATAGAGATGCGCGTGTCGGCACAGACGCTCGATGTCCGCCACGGTGTTTGATGCGGCTTTACGCGCCCCAAAGTCCGAAGCACCTATATAAACAGCGTCCGCACCCGAATTGATGGCGATGATGCCTGTGTCGGCGTTGCGGGCAGGGGATAGAAGTTCCATTTTTTTAACAACGAATTAAACGAAATATTTATGCAACGGTTTTATGTAGAGACGTAGCGCGCTACGTCTCTACCATGAATAAAACAAATACAAATTAGGCTGTTTAAAAAGGTGGATTGGAATACATACTTGTAAGGCGGGCTTGGAAGCCCGCACTCCAACTTTTTGAACAGCCTAATTGTTGATGGTTGCAAGTGGTTGAAAATCACACGGTAAGGATTTCGGCTTCCTTGACTTCGGAGATTTTGTCGGCCTTGGCGACGTATTTGTCCGTGAGTTTCTGCACGATTTCCTGCGCCTGTTTGTTTTCGTCCTCGGTGATTGTGTTGTCCTTTTCGAGTTGTTTGAGGGTGTTGTTGGCATCCTTGCGGACGTTTCGGATTGCAACTTTTGCGTTTTCGCCCTCAGCCTTCACCTGTTTAACGAGTTGTTTGCGGCGTTCTTCGGTGAGCGCGGGAACAGTGATTCGGAGGATTTCGCCGTTGTTGACGGGGTTGAGTCCGAGATTTGCCTTTTGGATTTCTTTCTCAATTTTGGGCAGCATGCTCTTTTCCCACGGCTGCACTACGATGGTGCGAGCGTCGGTGGTGCCAACGTTGGCAACTTGGCTGAGGGGCGTCTCAGAGCCGTAATAGTCAACTTTTATGTCGGCGAGAATAGCCGGTGAAGCCTTTCCTGCGCGGATTTTTGCAAGGCCGCTCTCGTAGTGAGATACAGCCGCCTGCATTTTCTCCTCGGCTTCGTCGATGTACATTTGCGCTTCTTCGTTCATGGCGATGTATGTTTTTGTTGTTAAATTTATTTTTACAAAGATAAGGGTTTTATGGAAATGTTGCAAATTATTTTTATTTTTTAACAAGTAGGAGAGAGTGGGGCATGAGGGGGCATGGGCGGAAGTGAAATTTCCGCGTAACTAACAGGACGGAGGCTTGTGGATTGGGTGGGGGTGTAACTTATTCATATATAGGGATGTAGATGGGGTGTTTCTCGTTGTAGAGGCGCATGTAGTAGAAGAGTTTTGCATTTTTCTTTTTGCGGGGGAGGGCGGCGTACTCGTCGTGGATGGCGGGATCGGACATGAGCATTGCCTCGAGGTTTTGAGGGTTGTATTCGAGGAGGTCGCCAGTCTCAAAGTTATACAGGTATTGCTGAGGCTCAATGGTGGCGGTCTGACGGTAGGTGGGCGAGTAGTAACGGTTGTAATAGCCGCCGTAGTAGGTGTTTGGAACGTTGTTCATCACGGTTTTGGTGCCGAGGAAGTGGCAGATGCTGCCAATTATCCCCACTCGCGAAAATGTGCCGTTGTGGTTGATATAGACTGTGCCGTCGCTGCAAAAGCCGAAGATTTTGTTGGTCTCCACGGAGATTTCGTTGCCAAGACGGTCAAAAAGTTCGATGGTATTTTGCTCCACAAGTTGCTCGAAATAGGTTAAATCGTTAGGGTCTATACCGCTAATAATCTGCGATTTGTCTATTGGGAGATTATTTTTGAAATCGTTTTTGTTGAGGTATATGCCGTCTGTAAATATGAAGTCGGCGTCATATTTCTCCTTGTGCGACATGGTCTGTGCGCAGACTTGGGTCGCAATCGCTGTCAATAATATTAATGTGTGTAGAAGTTTCATTTCGTTTGTAAATTTTACCCAAAGATAAATTATTTTTGCCAATAAAAGACTATCTTTGCAAAAGTTTTTTTACCAGGGTTTTGTATTGATAACGTTTGGAATTGAAAAAATATTTGAAAACAATAGTTAAGTTTCTGATTTTTATGTCGATAGGTGCGTTGCTGTTTTGGCTGGCGTACCGGGGGCATGATTTTGGACGGATACTTTGCGCAGTGTCGGAGGTGCGTTGGGGTTGGGTTGCCGCCGCAGTGTTGCTCTCCGTGGCGGCGCATTATAGCCGTGCCGTGAGGTGGGGTTTGCTGTTGGAGCCGTTTGGGTATGCGCCGAGGCGGTTGAACCTCTTTTTTGCCGTTATGATAATGTACCTTGCCAACATGGCGATACCAAGGTCGGGCGAGGTGGCAAGGTGCGGCGTTTTGGCTAAGTATGAGCACATTAGGTTTAGCCGCTGTCTTGGTACGGTGGTAACTGAAAGGATTGCCGACGTGATTGTGTTTGCGGCGGTGGCGACGTTGGTGTTCGTTACGCAGATTGACATCGTTGGGCGTGTTTTGGACAACAACCCTTCGATTTTGGCGTATTGGCAATCGTTTGAGAGTCATGTAGTTATGATTGCTATTGTTGGTCTTGCACTTTTGGCGGGCGGATTCTTGTTGCTGAGGACGGCGGTAAGGCGCAATTGGTTTGGGTTTGGCGACAGGTTGCGGTCGGCGTTTCACAATCTCAAGGACGGGATGATGACTATTGCCGGATTGAAGAAGCGTTGGCAGTTTGTGGCGCACTCGCTGTTTATCAACTTTGTGTATTTCTTTACTTTGTATCTGTTTTTCAAGGCGTTTCCTTGCACGGAACATCTTGGGCTGATGGTGGCTTTGGTGGTGTTTGTGCTTGGCACTTTTGGCGTGATAGTGCCGTCGCCGGGCGGTATTGGCACGTGGCATTTTATTGTGATAGAGGTACTTGCGCTGTATGGCGTGGTGCGCGACCCCGACGGCGGTGCTTTTGCGCTCGTGTCGCACGGGATGCAGGATTTGCTTTTTGCGATTGTTGGCATGGTGGCGATGGTGGCGATGCCGTTTTTCAATAATAATTATCAACCCGTAATACCCGATGAAACCCCATCCGACATTAAAGAAAATAATTAAGATAGTACTTGTAATTGCTTTTTACATTGGGCTTTACCTATTGACGAAAGACCATTTTGAGCAATTTGGCGAGTTGACTACCGACAATATCAATGTCAGGTGGCTGCCGTTGGTGTTTGCGTTGGTGCTGGTGGGTCCCAATTGGCTTTTGGAGGCTGTTAAATGGCGTATTTCGCTATCTCCGGTGGAGAAGGTGAGTTTTGGCAGGGCTTTCGTGGGCGTTTTGAAGGGGATAACGCCGTCTTTGTTTACGCCCAATAGGGTGGGGGAGGCGTTGGGAAGACCGTCGGTGTTGCAGCACGGGCATAGGTTTTCGGGCGGATTGGCGACGGCTTACTGTGGATTGTCGCAGATGCCTGTGATGATGCTGATGGGCGTGCTGTCGTGCGTGTATTTTGCGTGGAGGGACATAGAGATTTCGCACTCCACGTTCCTTACGAGTTGGTGGTTTATCGCGATTGGCTTTGTATGCACCGTGCTGATGACGGCTTTCTATATGTTCCCGAAATACACGATTCCTTTTGTGAAGAACAGCGACAAATCTGACGGCATCCGTAGGAAACTTAATTTTTTCTGCCATTATACTTATAATGAGCGGTTTAGGCTGATGCTGATGTCGTTGGTGAGGTTCATGGTGTATTCTCTGCAAAATTATCTGACGATTATCGGGCTTGGGATTGAGATTGATTTTGTGGACGGGATGATGTCGGTTTTTCTGATTTACGCGCTGATGAGTTTTGTGCCGAGGCCTGCGTTGGCGGAGTTGGGCGTGAGGTGTTCGGCGTCTGTGATGGTTTTGAAGGAATATACGTCTGACTTCCGCCTGCCTACCATTTCGTCGATTATCTTGTGGACTATCAATCTGTTGCTTCCGGCGGTTTGTGGCGGCGTTTTTTACCTTATTAAGAAAAAAGAGCGTGGAAACGAAAAAAAAGTTGAAGAAAAATTTGGCGATGTCGAAAACGTTTTCTAATTTTGCACCGTCGAATTAAAAAACGACATGCCCTGGTGGCGGAATTGGTAGACGCGTCGGTCTCAAACACCGATGGAGTAACATCCTTGCCGGTTCGATCCCGGCCCGGGGTACATTTTTTAAGAATTTGATTATACGATTTTACGTGTGTTTACACACTCGCCTTTGAGATGATGCCCCTTTGGGGCTTTATTTTTATCCCCGTAGTCATATATTTTTGATAGTAACAAATGTAAACATTCCATGTGTTACATTTGTCAATGCTTTGTGTCGTTTGTAAATATCTTTTTTTATAAAATATTTTACATTTTTGTTTGGATATTTGATTTTTAGTATTTATATTTGCAATGTCAATACGTTTTAGATTATTGCCGTGGCGGATGAAGTCGGCGGCTGTTAGTTAGTAGAGCGGCGGGGTGTCGAGATGATTGCCCGCCGCTGTTTTTTTTGTCGCATTTGGTGAAAATCGACAAAAAATGGTGAAAAAATTTGGTGGAGATTGACAAACTTTTAAGAATCAGATAGTTATAAATTCGGTAGTTTTAACTACCGAATTTACTCGTTTATAATCTTTTCCAAATCTTCTACCGGTGGAAGAAGTTCTTTGAGTTTTTCGCCAATGTCAGATTTGGAGGTGTATGTTGCTACGCCCATGGGTTTCTGATAATCTTGAAGGACGTATTCCACGTATGCCTTGTCGGCTTTTTTGCATAGAATGATGCCGACAGAAGGGTTTTCACCGGGGAGTTTTTCGTCGTCGTCAAGAATGCGGAGATATGCGG
>JAEEGL011618557.1_pt1 | contig 20619 bp, 16 predicted proteins | sample 9134231 | NCBI WGS metagenome assembly JAEEGL01 (sample SAMN16246548, study PRJNA631951) | gut metagenome | biome: gut microbiome; feature: rumen; material: fiber-attached | host: Bos | place: Iran: Karaj | collected 2018-10
ACACCTCGCTCCTGTCACGCGACTTCTGCAACGAGTTCGCCGACCTCGCCGTCGGCGACGCCTGGTCGCCGAAGTTCGAGAACGCCGGCGAGGGAGGCGTTTCGGTCGTCGTCACGCGCACGGACGAGATGGAATCCATCGTCGCGGAGATGTCCAACAAAGGGCTTCTCGCCCTGGAGGAAGCGGATCCCGCGAAGGCTGGCGATATGCATGGACACATGCTCGACTTCAAGAAGCGCGGCGGCTACCTCCGCGGCCGGATGCGCCGCTTCTTCGGTCGTACCGCGCCGGACTACGGCTACCGCCCCGCGCACATCGCCTTCTCACGCCGCGTGGTCGAGCTCGTCATCTCCACCGTCTTCTTTCTCTGCCGCACCCGTCTCGCCCGCTGGATTGTCTGCCACATCCCCGAACGCATCCTCGGCCCCTTTTTCAACTGGATGCGACTCCGCTGGAAGGCCCTCTCCCGCCCCACCAAGCGGAAAGGACTCGCCCAGTACGACGTGGTCTTTTCCAAATCCTGATCTCTTCCCTTCCACCACGAACCTCTTCCCTCTACCTTCTCACCTTTCACCTCCAACCTCTCACCTTGATGCTCTCCTCCTTCCACCAACTCCTCGCCGAGTTCCTCCCGCGCATCCTCTCCCAATGCTGCCGCGATCCGAACAGCCCCGCCTACGGGTGCTTCGACCGCAATTTCTGGCACTACCGGATGCGCGACTTCGCCTCCATCATCCTGCAGCAGGGCGGGTACGCCGTACTCCAGGCGCAGAAGGCGTTGCCCGACGGCCCGCTCACCGAGGACTTCGCCCGCTCCATCGCCGGCGGCGCCTGTCGCTTCTGGAACCGCCGAGCCGTCCGCCACGGGGCCTTTGAGGAGTACTACCCTTGGGAACAGGGATATCCGCCACTGGCCTTCTCGACGCTCGCCGTCGCGAAAATGGTCGATGCAGGCGTCTGCTCGCCGGGCGAAATCGACAGGGGCCTCCGCAAGGCCGCCCGACAGCTGGCAGCCCGCTTCGAACCCAAGGCCGCGAACCAGCAGGTCGCCGGACTCGCCGCACTCGCTTGGATTCGCAAGATTCGCCCCGACCTCGTGTCATCCGACGCCTTCGTCCGCCAGAAAGCCCACACCCTCGCCCTCCAGACTGACGAGGGTTGGTACTGGGAATACGATGGCCCCGATGCCGGCTACCTCTCCGTCACCCTCGACTGTCTGTGGGATCTCGTCGATGCCACGGGCGACCCCGACTTCCGCGTCTCCGCCGACCGAGCGCTGGCCTTTTTCCATCGCGTGATTGCCGTCCCGGGACGTGGCCCCGGCATGCTCAATGCGCGCAACACAGACTATGTCGTCCCCTACGGCATCGCACGCTATCTCAACGATGGCACGGAAGCGCAGAAGGCCGAGGCCGCCGCGCTGATGCGGACGCTGTATACCGACCTTACCTCGCCCTCCCACTTCTTCCGCGCCATCGATGATCGATACCTCTGCCACTACATTGGCCATTCCATCGCCCGCGCCATCCCGGAGTTGGAGAAAGCCCCCCTCCAGAATGGGGGAGGCTCCGCAGGAGTTTCTCTCTGTTCTGCCCCCCTCCGTGAGGGGGGATGTCGCGGAGCGACAGGGGGGAGATCCTCGCCCTCCATCGACGTTCTCCCCCTCGCTGGCTACGTTCATGCCCGTCTAGATTCCGGTCTGGATGTATTCCTTGCGTTGAGGAAGGGTGGCTGCCTCCGCGTCACGATAGGCGCTGATCTCGCCCTCGACTTCGGCTGGATCGTCAAGTCCGGCAAGAAGCAATACGTCTCCCACTGGTGGTCCAAGGACTGGCAGATCGACCTTCCGAGCGGCTTGAGACCTGAGACTTCCGACGTGACACTTGCGACCATTCGCGGCTCCCTCGTTCCGCACAAGGAACTCGACTCGACCCCGTTCAAGCATATCGGGCTTCGCGCAGTGTCATTCCTCTTCGGCAAGTCCGTCATCGGACTCCTCAAAAACGTCCTCATCTTCAAGAAAACGAAGAGTCCGTATGCGTTTGAAAGAAAAATCGTCCTCGATGGCAACACTCTTCGCGTAGAAGACCGCATCACGGGTTTGACCGGATCCGAAACCATCCTCCCCGCCCCCCGCGCTTCCAAGCGCCACGTCGCCTCCGCCGACAGTTTCCATGCCGAGGATGTCGCCATCGTTCGCAACTTGTCCATTGCTCGCGAAACGCGAACCGATGGCGATTCGTTCCATGCGCAGATCACTCTTTCGCCACTTCCATAGGCACCCATGCGTATTCCCGTCCTTCTCCGCAAGCTCTTTCTCTTCCTCGCCGTAGGTCTCCCGGCGTTCCTCGTCGCGTTCCCGTTGAACTTTCTCCTCGTGGACCGGTGCGGGCTGCACAAGGCGCTTGCCTACGCCATCGTCCTCATCGTCCAGGTCAACATCAACTTCCCGCTCTGTCGCCGGTTCGTCTTCGAGCCAGCCCCGGACAAGACCATCTGGCGACAATACGTCGAGTTCATGGGGGCGGTGGCCGTATTCCGCGGGCTCGACTGGCTCTTCTACACCTTCTGCGTCGAGGCCCTTCGTTTTCCGCTCGTCATCGTCGGCCGGGACTGCTATTATCTCGCCTACCAGCTCGCCAACGTCATCATTTTCTCGCTTGCAAAGTTCGTGTTCTGCAAACGCGCCATCGAAGGAGCCCCGAAGTGAAGCTCTTCATCCAAATCCCCTGTCTCAACGAAGAAGCCACGCTGCCGCAGACTCTCGCCGACCTGCCTAGGCACATTGACGGCATCGACGAGATCGAAGTCATGGTTGTAGATGACGGATCCATTGATCGCACGGTCGAGGTCGCCCGCGAGCATGGCGTCAGGCATGTCGTCTCGCATGGAACCAACCGGGGTCTTGCCGCCGCGTTCTCTTCCGGTCGCGACTATGCGCTCGCGCACGGTGCGGACATTCTCATCAACACCGACGCCGACAACCAGTATTGCGGCGCAGACATAGGGAAACTCGTCGGCCCGATTCTGAAGAATCGGGCCGACATCGTTGTTGGATGTAGACCCATTCTGACACACAAAGAGTTTTCCCCACTCAAAAAGTTTCTTCAGCTCTGCGGCTCATGGGCATTGAGATGTATCTCCCAGACAACCGTCCGAGACGCCCCATCGGGCTTTCGCGCCTTTTCGCGAAACGCCGTGCAACGCATTTTCCTGCACTCTCGCTTCTCCTACTGCATGGAAACACTCATCCAAGCGGGAACGACCGGTATGCGCGTCGCGTCGGTGGACATCCGGGTCAACCCGAAGACGCGCGATTCTCGCCTCTTCAAGTCCATCCCGCAGTATCTGCGCAAAACCGGCGGCACGATGCTCCACATGTTCGTCCTCTATCGGCCAGGGGCATTCTTCACGCTCCTGTCCTCGCCGTTCTTCCTCCTCGCCGCGATTCTGGGAATCCGGTTTCTCGTCCTCGTCTACGGCTTCCCGAATCCGGCGCGGACGCATCTGCCCTCCCTCATCCTTCTTACCATCTCGGCCTTCGCCGGCCTCGTCTGCCTCCTTCTCGCCATCCTCGGCTCCCTCCTCGCCGCCAACCGGCGACTGGCTGAAGAGCAGATTTACCTTCTGCGGAAACAGCTATGACACCAGCACACGGATATTCTGCTCATGTATTCGCCCTATCATGAGATGGAGAATCTCGGTTCTTTGATACAATGGGGACGGTGAAACTTTCAAATGGAGCGTGAGGCCATGACCAGCAATGCATTAAGAGGATCCCGTAAAAGATTGTTTGCCTATTGGCCTGTTTTGGGAGTCGCTCTTTTCTGGACAACAGTTGCGGTATTGAATTTCACAGACAGGATGCCGCATGACTTACCGGCAAGTGTCAATTTCGCAAACGCATTTACCGATTTTGATGCCCTATTTGCAGGTGGGCTTGTTGCTCTTGAGAAAGAGTGGTCAGGACTTTACGGCCAAGATGTGCCTTTGAAAGGCAATTCAATTACCAGGCCACATCCCAGCAGTTCCCATGCGTCTGCGATTGCCCGAAGAGGAGGTCAATATCGAGCGGCATGGCTTTACCCCCCTCCGGCCGCCGTATTATTTGCTCCTTTGGCTGTGTTTCGGTATATTACAGCTCAGAGGATTTGGATTGTCATGAATGGAATTGCGCTCCTTGTTTTGCTGTGCTTGGTGACACGGGAACTCCAAGACGTTTCCGCCAGTCCAATCGTTTCCTCCGTACTCATCCTGCTGTTGGGCATCAGTTTCCCGGTTGGGGCTAATTTCAACACGCAGAACCTATCCATCTTCTTTGCCATAGCCATTATGGCGGCGCTTTTCGGAATTCAGCAAGGTGAAAACTGGGGACCAGCCTTGGCGACTGTCTTTTTAGGCGTCACAAAGGGCTTTTCCATTGTCTGGATTCCTGTTTTTCTTGCTTTTCACCAGTGGAGGATTCTTCTCCGGTGTATAGTGGTGTCATTTTTGTTAATTGGCGTGGCAACGGCCCTTGGGTGTGGATGGAGTCCGTACCATGTTTTCTTAAATGAGGTTATTCCCGCAGTAAGAAGTGGACATTTTCCCGTTAGCGATGCATTTCCATCCGTTTTATGCAAACTTTATCCAGATTTCTCAAATGCAATTCGATTGTTTTTGAATTGCTGCTGGGGTGTGGGGTCGGTTTTTCTATATGTTACACTGTTGCTAGCACAAAGGGCGACGGCGTGTGAACATGATCTTCAAACGAAGGACTTGGAATGCTTGGCGTTAATGCTTTCCGTATTGATGTTCCAAGCGTTTTCGGATGTCAGTTGGGTCTTTTATCGAGTACATATTATCGCTTTTGTGCCATTATTGTATCGTTTGGGCCGACATGTCCGAAATGTTCTCATTCAAGGTGCCATCGTGTGTGCCATGTGCTTGATTTGGTTCCCGATACCTTTTGTGCGCCACTCTGGGGCCATTGGGTTGTTTTTGCTGATTTTGTTAGGGTTTGTTCTTTACATGAAAATTGTCCTACATCAGTTCTGCGAGAACAACCATGACGATCGACCTCGGTAATTTTGCTCACATATTCGCCCTATCACGAGATGGAGATTGCCACATTCTTTGACGCAATGGAAGCTCTGAAGAATTCGCATGAAGCGTGAGAACATGACCGGCAATGCATCGCGACGTATCTCCTTCCTGCCTCTCGACTTTTGGGCCGAGACATGGATTGGCTTCGTTGTGCTGATTCTTCTATCCTGTTCGTTTCTATCGCTCTTCTCCCTTTTGCGGGTCGGTGCTGGGATCGGTACCGCGCTCGCACTTGTTTGGATGGGGTTTCGCATCCGCCGCGTGGGATGGTCTGTATTTGGCATCCCCCGCTTCCGTGGCATCGGTTGTGGCATTCCAATTCTGCTGGCGCTTGTTCTCGTCTCTCTCCTCGCCGGGCCGCACTGCTTCCTCGACTCGTACAGCTACCGCATTCCCCAGATGTTCTTCTGGCTTCAGGAGGGACATCCCTGGTCCGTGCCCAATGTGGACATGCGCATCAACCAGATGCCGCACGTCTGGCCAATGCTGTCCACGGCGTTCTACCTTCCACTTGGAGAACGAGCTCTGGCCCTCCCGAACTACCTCTCGCTCCTGCTTCTTGCGTCACTCTTTCGCCATTGGGCGCAGCGCTCAATAAAAGATGTCCAGAAAGCCGATGCCGTCGCGCTTGTCTTTCTCTCCGCTCCCGTATTCCTGATGGGCGGCACGACGAACGACAATGTAGTGACATGCGTCACGTTTCTGGCACTGTCGCTCCATTTCGCCGAGCAATTCGGCACACTCTCATCGACAACTTCAACCACGGAACACACGGAATATACGGAAAGTTATCCGAATCGAATCACTCGCGCAGTACAGCGAGCGGAGGGCTCCGTCAAAAGCCAAGCTAACCGTCGCCGGACACTGGCCCTGTCGGCCATCGCCTTCGCGCTCTGCTGTGGCATCAAGCCGCAATATCTCGTTCTGGCACCGCTATGGGGTCTCTGGTTCCTCTTCGCCCCCTCGCGCCCCTGGAAGTCCGCTTCCCTTCGTTTTCTCGCCGTTCTTCTGCCCGTTCTGCTTCTCTGCTCGCCAGTACCGACCTTCGCCGTCAACCAGCTCTGCTGGGGTTCCTACAGCAGCCCCTGGGTTGTGGATTCCGAAGATCCGCAACCCCGGCAAGCATGGACGGCCCCCAGACCTCCCGTGTCCCGTTCGTTCACAGCTCTTGTGAACGCCATGGTGTCGCCCCCCGTCAATCCAGCGTTTTCCATCATCAATCAATCCATTGAAACGGGAACCGGTGTCTTTGCCCGAACATTGCGGTCACAAGAAGTGACCGCTCGCCCCTTCGCCATTGCCGAGGGGGCTTCGTTTGGCTTCTGGACTTTTCTGGCGTTTGTAGTGGGATTAATGATGATGTTGCGAAAACCATCAAGGGACACCAACGCTTGTCGGCCGCTCAGTTTTCCCCCATCTTCCCCGATTGCCCTGATTCCGTTGGCGATCCTTCCGCTTTTGCTGCTCGCCATCTGGCAGACACGCGCCGGAACGCTGGGGCGCTCCTTCATCGGGTTCTTTTTGCTCATGGTGCCTTGCTCCATGATGGGTCTTGCCCGTTTTTCGAAGCGTGCGCTTGCCCTCTGGGCGCTCTGGTGTGCCGTCAACGGCTGTGCCGCCGTGGTCCTTGATCCGGCGAAACCGCTCTGGCCCGTCGAAGCAGCCATCCGGCGTGTGGCGGGACGCCCCACGCTCGCCAAGCAACTCTCCGACTACGCGCGCTATGCCCGTCGACAGGATGGCCCCGACGCGCTTCTCGCCGCCATTCCCGCCACCGAAAGCCGCATTGGAATCGTTGTGGAGGCAGGCGAGCCGATCGCCGACCTATGGCTTCGTCGGAAACCCGGCACAACCATACTGCCGTATCCCCGGACTCTTTCCGCCGACCGACTCCGCGCCGATGGCGTCCGTTTTCTTATTGTCAAGGATAACGGTCTGCGTCGACATTTCGGCACCGACGAGTGGATGGATGCGCTCATGGCACAAACGGGAACGCATCTGCTTGCCCAGACGGAAACCGTCACCTACATTGCCAAAGGGCCCGAAACATGGCGGCTCTTTGAAGTATCCGGTGAATAAGTTATTGCTTTCTCATCTATCACTTCAACCATGGAACACACGGAAAGTTATCAGAAGTGAATCCTTCCCAATTCCGCGAGCGGGGTACTCACTGATTTGCGGAAATCTTCATAAGAACCTGATGATAGTATTTCGCGCGAAGTGGCCAGGCTGAGTTTTCTTTGACAAATTGCCTGGCATTTGCACCGAGCGCCCGGCAAGTGGAAGGGTCGGCCAGCCGTTGCATTGCGACCGCCATACCGACCACTATGTCTGTAGAGGTTGTGGGAGGAAGCTTGACGCCACGTGTTTCATCAAGAAGCATGGCGGGACCGCCGATGTCCAGAACGATAGCGGGACGCCCCGCAATAAGGGACTCCATCACGGCCGAACCTCCTGACTCAAGATTGCTCGGGTGAAGGAGAACGGCGCACTCCGCCATTTTGGCCAGAGCTTTGGCGCGTGGAAGAAAACCCGTGATTTCAAGTTTGTCCGACACACCTACCTGCCGGGCCAAGACCCGGAGATTTTCCTCTTCGGGACCACCTCCGATGAGGACCAAACGACATCCCGGAATGGCCGCTTGTGCGAAGGCACGAATTGCAAGATCGTATCGCTTGTAATGCCGAAGTTGCCCCATGCCGAAGAAGACAGGCGCTTCGACAAATGGCATTGCGGTGAGACTTGCAATGTCTTCCATGCCGAGTGCTATGGCCTGGCAAAGGGAAAGCCGACCATTCGCCACGCCCAATGCACGGCACCGTGCTTCTGTAGCCGGTGTAGCCGCAAGCACGTGGGACGCATTCCGCAACGTGGCGCGCGTTGCAGGGTTTCGCTCCCCCCACCACCGGACAAACTGACGTGCGGCAAATACCATGCGCTGTCGAAGGGGATACTCCCGGATCAAACTCTTCGGCGGAAGATCGGCTCCGGCAACGGGGCCAAACACATACGGAATACCGGAATTCCGCAGGCAACTCGGCGCCCAATAACGGACCAGCGTCACATGCTGGGCTGCATCAAAGTGGATTTGGCGATGAAGGTCCCGGACAACCCTTCCCGCCATCCGCTGCCACAGGGCATAGTGCAGTTGAATGCCTCGGCCTTTGCCGTGTCTCCACCACCAAGGACCGCCCGGAATGTCGAAGAAATGGAAGTGCAAGGTCGAGGGCAAAGTGCCTTCTGCCACCCGGCGTTCAATGTCCGCCTTGAACTCATGCGTTGTGAGAACATGGACCTCGCACAATGCCGCCAGCGCCAGAGCGGCATTCCATCCAACGCCGGGCTCGGAACCCCGTCCGGGGCCGCAAGAATACGCGGAGAGAAGAATCTTCAGGAGGGAATTACCCATGGGAAAGCCCCTCAACCGATTCGCAAGGAAGAAGAAACCGTCTTCCTAAAACCAGCATCTGCCGCCAACGATGGGACACGGCCTTCATGACCGGAACGAACCACGCCGGGATTCGGCCATACCGCACGAGGACACCATGTTCCTCTTCGCGGCGTCGGGCGTCGAACTCAAGACTGACATTGCCATCATGCCATGTGAAAGCCGCAATGGTGGCAGGAAGGAACCGGAACCGATAGCCGGCACGGCAGAGCCTCGCCCAGTACTCGCCGTCCATGACAACCTTGTACGAGGCGTCGAGATACTGGCCGTCTTCCAGAATCCGTCGCCGCCAGAACGAGCAGCAGGAAGCGATGTAACATCCGTAATAGAGCAATACGAACCGCGAGAAGGGATGGTCTCGCTTGATGCGGAGGGGCTTTCCGTCGCCATCCACATAGAGAGGCTCGCCGTAGAGAAAATCGACCTTCGGAAGGCGAGCAAACGCATCCGCCACGCGCGCAAGCTTGCCCGGCAGGTACCATTCATCCGCGTTGAGCCACGCGACGATGTCGCCTGTCGCGCGACGAAGCCCCTTGTTGATCGCATCAGTCTGCCCCTTGTCAGGCTCCGAGATGAAGGAGAAGGAGTAACGGGAGGCCTTCGCCGCAGCGGAACCGCCAACAAAGGTTTCCCATGCTTTGAGGATGGCCACGGAGTCGTCCGTTGAGCCCCCGTCGATCACGATGTGCTCTATCGTCGGCGCTCCAACCGCTTCCGTTTGTGAGAATACGCTTTCAAGCGCTTTCTTGAGAAAGCGACCGTAGTTGTAGTTGGCGGTAACGATGGAGAATTTCATGGGATGGAATTGTTCACAAATCTCAAGTGTTCACAAATGTTCACAAGTTTCAAAGTCACATTTTCGCTTGGGCAATGCCTCGCACACGGAAATCGCCCGCGCGGCGAACTGCGCGACTCGCATTTCCAAATCGGCAGGGTTTCCAGAGGCTGGAAATTGAGAATTTGTCATTTGTGAACAATGATGCTCATTTGCGATTTGTGAACAATGGCTCCGCCGCAAGCGGTGAAGTTACAAGACCGCAATCTCTGCCGCGCTCGTCCACAGTCCGTGCAGATTGCAGTAGGCGGTGGCGTGGAGGGTTCCGGAAACCGCGAGCCGGACGCGAAATCTCGCCGATGGCTCCGTAAAAGCCGGGCCTGGAGTTTCGGACATCGAGGCCCCGTGCGCCGAGAGGTCGACTCGGCCAAGTTCGATGGACGTGTTCGCCCCATCCGGCACAAAGTGCAGCGCCATCCACACAATGTGGTGCTGCGCCGTGTTCGGGTGGGGGATCTCCTTCCCGACATCGACCTCGATGTCGATCACTTCCCCCGCTTTCGCGGTTGCGGGGGCGTCGATGACGGGAACGTGCTTCTCCGCCTTCCAGTCGGCTGTCTTTACGGTGAATGCAATGGATTCTGGCATGGTGGTTATCTCCTTAGTAGTTCTTCCACGGAAACGATGTGGTCGAAAAGACCTTCGGCTTCTACGGCGGGGGAGAGATTCCCCGAATAGACGAGAGCCGTTCGGATCGACTTTCCGGGGATACGCGGAAAGGCATTCAACTTCTCCTCCGTCTCCTCGATGACGCTTCGATCTAGATCACGCCGCCGCTTAATTTCCACAAGCATCACGGCACGGGCGGTTTGAAGTAGCAGATCGACTTGGCATCCGCCTTTGCCATCCTCACCGCCTTTTTTTCGCCATGGGGCGACCGACAAAACGAGCGTCCGCCCAAGTCCAAGTTTCGGAAGCAGGGCGGGGAGATTCGCGAGAACAAGCGACTCAAATTGCAACCCGAGAATCGCGTTCCATCCAGGAAGCAGTTCAAGGGACGAAAACGCGAAGAGGTTCTTGCGAATGGCTTCGAGATGCGGCTCCACGCACTTCAGGTAGAAGCGTGTGTAATTGTCGCGGATGCGCCACCGGACAAGCCGTGCGGGCTTTCCGGTCTCTGGATTGTCACCGGCATCTTTGGAGAGAAAACCGCCCACGGAGAGTTCTTCCAGACGGGAGGCAAGGTGCCCGTTGTTTTCGCAGCCGAGCGCTTCCGCGATTTCCTTTCCTCCCTTCGCTCCAGTCGAGAGAACCCGGAGAATGTTTTTCTGGAGCACCGCCTTCTCGCCGAAGGCCGCGCCGAAGAGTTCCTCAAACTCTCCGACGAGCATTCCCTTGGGCAGAAAACAGAGACGCCGGATGTTCTCGTCTGCGGACAGCGCTGGATCGATTGCTTCAAGATAACGTGGAACACCGCCTGTGACGGACATGACGTCCAGAAGATCCCCTGTTGAAAGTCGGTTTGCCGCACGTCCCCAGAAACGGACGCAATCGGAAAGAGGTAGCTCCTCAAGCAGGATGTCCGATGCCCGCCGCCCCACAAAGCCCGTGTTGTCCAGGATGTTCTTCGATATCCATGCGGACACGGAACCGCAGAGGACCAGCACAAGTTTGGGAATGCGCTTGAACCAGTTGTCCCACGCGACCTTAAGAAGCCCAGGGAAATTGTCGTCGTACCCCCCCATCCAGGAGATTTCATCAAGAAGGACCACGGTCCTTCCCGTCGCCGGAATCGCCTTGGCGAGCATTTTGAAGGCCTTGAGCCACGAATCCGGGACAGCATCGACGGCATCGGTCTGAAGCGCGAGTTGTTCCACAAAGGCACGAATCTGATCATCGTTCTTCATGCGCGGCTGCGGCGCAATCCCCTCCAACTTCACAAGCCGCGCCTGAGAACGGGATGCAAATTCCTCGAACAGCGTGGACTTCCCGATGCGCCGCCTTCCGCGGCATGTCACCAGATGCGCCCCTGGCTTTCGCCACAATTCAGCGAGGCCGTCCAGTTCCGATTCGCGTCCAATGAACATTCCAGTAGTCCTTTCGCGGCGAGAAGGATGGCAGACCCGGCCCGAACTGTCAAGAGACATTGGCGTGAAATATAGAAATCCAAGAGTTGACGCCCATTGCCATCCATTCAAAATCGGGCGTGAAATATTTGTTTTCTAATTTTCACGCCGCGCAATTCTTTTCATTTGCCCGCACACCGCCTCCCATGCTATCCTTCGCCCCATGCAATCAGCGCAAGCAAACACCTCCGCCATCCCCCGCCGCGTCCTCTTTGTCGGCCGTCTCTCGCCGGAAAAGGGGGTTGACGTGCTTCTCCGCGCCTGGTCGCTCCTTATCAATTCGCCTTTCTCCGCGGATGCAGCGGCCAATCACTCGTCACTCGTCACTCGTCACTTGTCACTCACCATTGTGGGCGACGGCCCCGAACGCCCTGCGCTTGAATCCCTTGCCGCCACACTCGGCATCTCCGACCGCGTCGAATTCGCCGGGACGCTGTCCCGCACCGCGACCCGCGACATGATGTCCTCCGCCGCGTTGCTCGTCTTGCCGTCAATCTGCTACGAGACGTTTGGTCTCGCGATTCTCGAAGCGGCCAGCTTGGGAGTGCCGGCCATCGTGACGGACATCGGTGGACAGGCGGCGCTTGTCCAAGACGGCGTGACGGGGCGCCATGTTCCACCAGGAAATCCCTCCGCTCTTGCCTCCGCACTCCAAGACCTTCTCTCCAATCCTGTGACTCTCCGCCGCATGGGCGAAGCCGCCCACGCCGCGTTCCAAACCTCGGACTGTATCCCATCTCGCAACTTATCACGGCTGGAGCGGGTGTACGCATCGTGCGCTCGTCCGTCTTCTAACCATCCCGAAAACCATGGCTGAAATTTGTCATTTGTGAACATTGATGCTCATTTGCGATTTGTGAACACTCCCAAGCTGTGAAGTACCTCTTCCCCACCCCTGTCGTCTACGATGGCAACGACGCCCGTTTCCTGCAGCGGGATGGAGCTCGATTTGCGCGGGAGTGCGTCGCCATGGGACATGTCGGCGTAAAATTGATCCTGAAAGGGAGTTCCGATCTTGGCCACCCTTCATCGCCGTTGCTTCAGACGGCATCATACCGAGATTGGTGCGACCCAGACTTCTGGCGACGCCAGAGCGCCGACGGCATCTTGCTCTACGGAGGATACGCACGGTGTATGCCGCCGGTGGCGCGCGCCATTTGCGCGGCGGAAATTCCGCTGGCGCTCAAGATGGATGACGCTATCGGACTCGTTCGGTTTCCCCGTAACGCTTCCGCCTTTTTCTGGCGTCACTACTGGAAGTCCCGCCAGACACATTCCCCCGTTAGATCCCTTGCGGGCGCCCTTCTTCGCTTGGCAGTGTGGCCGATTCGTTCGCGGAGGGAGTTTCTCGTCTCCTATCTTGACTTGTTCGACGCCGTACTCGGCGAATCCAAACTCTGCATCGACAACACCCGCGATTTCCTGCTCTGGGCGAAACGTCCTGACCTAGCTGACCGTCTGGTCGTCATGCCGCATCCTGTACTCAACGAATTCACCTTTGGCGCCGAAGATCCGCCGAAGCGAAATGAGATTCTGGCGGTGGCGCTGAACTGGCGCGACCCGCTGAAGCGAGGGCGGTTGCTCGGTCGCTCACTAAAGCTTTTTCTTGCCGCACACCCGGAGTGGAGCGCACTGGTGGTCGGGAATGGAAGCAATCTTGTCGCGCAGGAGACGGGGGCCTGTCGTGCGCGGATCGGCACTCTGCCGGCTCTTTCCCCCGAGGAGTTGCTCCCCCGGTACCGGTCTGCGAAAATCTTCGCCATGCCGTCCGGAGCGGAAAGCTTTCCCATCGTGGTCATGGAGGCTCTTTGCTGCGGGTGTTCCGTGGTGTTTCCACCGGAACTTCCCGCTTTGGCGGAGCTGGTCGAGGCGCGCGCTGCGACACGGGCCGCCCGTTCGACTCCGGCCGGTATGGCCGAAGCGCTCTCTGGGGAGTGCCAGGCGTGGGAGGCCGGATTCCGCAACCCAGTGGCGATTGCCCGCCGGTTTGGCGACGCCAGCCATGTTCATCCCTCCATGAAACGCCTGATGTATTTGTTCGAGGCCGCGCGACATGACAAGGGGCGTCCGGTTGCCCCAACGAGGCCGGTCTGTTAGACTTACGCCCATGCAACGCCATCTCTCTATCACGAAACTCTTCGTCCGAGCCAATCAATGCATGACGCATGCTGATCAATGAGGCATGTGGTTTTCATAGTTTTTCTGGAGAAAGCATAATGGCAGACCGACCGTTTTTTGCAGCATTGCTCCATGAATTGGACAGGCGAATTGGGGATAACTGGACAATCAAGCGCATTGTGTACCGTCCCGAACAGGATGCGGTCGACCCTAGCGGTATCGACAAGCGAACGGTACTCATCCTCTGGGGAGACGAACGTTCCCGCCACTTCCCGAAGGAATACGTGCGAGCGGCCGGTGTTACGATCAAGTGCTACTGCCCTGAATCATGGGAAGCGCGCGGCATCATACCGGTGACCGATATTGCCATGAACTGGGATGGGGATGGCGATCCGCGAAACTTGATTCCTTGCTCCAAACGCCCCTATTCAGTCTTTTTTTCTGGCAATCTGAATAATCGCAGAACCGATTTGTTCCGTGGTCTGTGTGGACAATCGTTCGGATATCCGTTGCAGGTTTCTGCATGTAGCCCTGTGACGGGGAAGTATCCTCTTTGGCAGAGAGCGGAAGCGGTACTGATAAACCGAATCGTTCGAATGCGCTCAAAAGAACGAGTGTTTTCGCATCTCTATCCGAATGCTCTAATCCAATTTAACGAAGGATTCTGCAAAGGAACGCTTTCCAGTACTGAATACCTTTCACGCATTCGCAAAACGAAAATTGTCTGGTGTGCGCCAGGATTCATGACGAACGAGACATCTCGTCTGATAGAGGCCTCTTGCGCCGGATGCGTTGTGATGGTTGGAAAACTTCCAAACAACGACCTCTATCGAGGGAACCCCTTCGTTCTTGTTGATGACTGGCGCAAAATCCAGAAAATGACCGATGAACTTCTCAAGGACGAATCGCGGCTGGACGAACTTGGCGTTGCAGCGCGGAAGTGGTACGAGACACACTTCTCTCCCACGGCCCAGGCATCGCGTATCGCTGGAATTATCCAAAAACGCTTGTTGGTTTTTTGATGCCATGCTACCGTTTGTTGCGCAATGGTCACACCATCATGGAATGTGCGGCGAAGCGGTTACAAGTATATCAAAAGATAGGGACGTCCTTGCAAAACACCCACGCCGGTACAAGCACAGAGATTCAAAATCGGTCTCCGGGGTGTGGTGCATGGACGCCACAGACCACTGTAGCGGCGGGGAAAGACCGAGGTCAGTCAATGCGACTTATTTCCGATTTGGAATCTTTCCGCAAGTGCTACCCGCTCTGGCCGTGCGTCACAATATGGGGCGTCGGCTTGCCTCAGCGCGGCCGCTTTGCTAGACTTGCGCCCATGACGCAGCTTCAAACACAATCTTTACGCAGTCAGAATCCCTTTCCGGAACGAAGGGGCGAAAATCGCGACTTTCTTCGCCAATGGCAGAAACAACGACTTGAATTGCCGTGGCCTGAAGTTGGACCAGGACCGGACAATGTCACAGCGCTCTGCTATTGTTTCGGCACGGCGGAATGGATTTCCTCCCACTGGCCGTTCTTCCTAGCCTCTATCCGGGAGGTTTGGCGTTGCTGCGGAATGCTCAAGACCGTTTTTGTCGCCAACACAGAAGCTCCAGAATTCCGCGAACTATCGGCAAGGTTTCCCGGATTGATTGAAACGCGCATTGCTCCGGATCTCATACCGGAAGGACCGGAGGACATCCATTCCATGAGCTTGGACATGGATGCCCATTTGGCCGAACGATTCGACACAGACTATGTACTCATTTTCCAGGACGACGGATTTCCCCTCAGGCCCGGCCTTGAGGCCTTTCTGGGAAAACACGACTACTATGGTTCCCCTTCACGGACAATCAACCTCCTTCAGTGGATCAAAGGTAAGGTGACCGGGGCTTGGCCAAGCAACGGGGGATTCTCCCTGCGATCCAGGAAGTGTTGCGAAATGGGAAACCTTTTGTTCCAGCGATACTATTCTGGCTCTTCGTATTCCCCGTCTCTCTGCGAGGACGTGTTTTTTAGCTCGGTTCTTCCCCGACGTTTCAAAGAGTACCGGAAGAATGTATCGATAGCTCCGTTCACCGCCGCTCGTCATTTTTCCTTCGAGGGATTCAACATGAAAAACGACATACGACCGGGAGGAGCTTGTCCGTTCGGCTTCCATAGCTCGCGCGGCTTCGCCTACTTGTACCGCAACCGCATCCTACCCTCGGAACTTCTTGTTCCCGGTCTGGAACCATAAAGGCCATCTTTTTTGTGTCGTTGTCCAAACCTGATAACGCATGCATTTGCCAAGTTCGCTGTGTTTATGGCGTTTGCCATCGTGTCCAGTTTTCTGTGCTCATTGGACTTTGAGTTGATATCTGAAAACCTTTCGTTCCATGGATTCGTCATTCATTCGCTACAAAGCCTACCGACTGTCCAAGCAACTGACCCTGGGAAGGGTCTATGGCGGACCCTTGGGAATGAATGTCTGCCGCTCCCTGGAGGAAGGCGCGGGCACCCCCGTCGTGTCCGCGCACATCGCGGAGCGATGGTTGGTTTCCCCGGCGTCCGTGCAGCGTTACCCGTTTCCCGAGTCGTTTCCGATGGAGTTCCCGCGGGAGACCGCCTTTGATGGGAAGTGGATCTGGCGGCTCACCGATGTCATCGCCGCGCCCGGAACTGGACTGGTGCGCATCCCCCAGGGCCCCATCCTCCAGCAAAGCGCTGGCTCGCTGCCCAGGCTCTACAACGGCCGAATCGCAGACGCACTCCGTTCACCACGGAAAGAGGCTCTGGAAGGACCTCTCGTCCTCTTCCCGAACGCGGAGTACTACCATGCGCTCATGGAACACCTTCCAAATGTCCTGCTGTCGCGCCGGTTCGTCCCCGATGCGAGGATTCTCCTACCGGTCAGGCGCCATTCCTATCTGAACCGCCTTCTCGACTTCGTCGGAATCCCCCGCGACGCGAGGCTCGAGGCCGAGGGACCCGTGCTTGTACGGAATCTGGTGTTTGCGCCGCTGTGGGTCAACAGCGGCTTCGTCCCGGACTGCGACCTCTCCGCCGTTCGGGATGCTATCCTTCCGCACATTCCAGCTGTTTCCCAGCCATCGGAGCGCATCTATATCTCGCGATCCCGCAGCCGGAACCGTCCGCTCGGGCGGGAAAACGATCTGGAACGCGCGCTGGAGGAGCGTGGCTTCCAAATCTGCTATTTCGAAACCCTGTCATTCGAAGAGCAGTTCGCCGCGATTCGCGGAGCGGACCTCGTCGTGGCGCCCCATGGCGCCGGGCTCGCCAACCTCGTGGCGGCCCGTCCCGGACTTCACGTCCTTGAACTTCTGTCGCGCAACTGGTTCAACACCTGCTACGCCAAGCTGGCCGTCCAGCTCAGATGCAACTACCACTTCCTGGATACTGTTCCCTGCGGCGACGGGTACGAGGTGCCCCTGAACGCCGTCCTAAAGGAGATTGACCTGCCATGAATGTTCGGAAGGCTGTCACACACCGCCTCTGGCAGGCCATCGGCTTCAACAAGGAGCGCCCGGTTCGCTTTCCGTGGGCAGCCAAGGACGGACCGCCCTACTACATCATTCGCCGGACGCTTGGCTGGGGAGGGACCGGCTTTTTCTCCAACTACTTCTATGCGCTCACGCACATCGCGTACGCGAAGAGCAAGGGATGGATCCCCGTGGTAGACATGCGCAACTACGGGACTCTCTATTCGGAGAACCATCCCGTGGCTGGGACGCGCAACGCATGGGAGTACTATTTCCAGCAGCCCATCGACACGCGGACCGCGTACCACAGCGGCCGTTTCGTCCTCTCGGACGGATTGAATCGCAAAATCGAATGGCACCCCTTTCGGGAAAGCGACGAGTCAGTGGACGTGCTGCCAGACATCGCACGGCGCCTCAAGGAACTAGCTGGCGACTACATCCAACTTCGCCCCGAAATCCTGACTGACTTCAAGGATTGGGAGCGCAATCATTTCGCGGGAAAGCGAGTCCTCGGCGTACACTGGCGCGGCACGGACAAGCGTGTACCGCCGCCGGGCCATCGGCCGACTCCGCCACTTGGGGCGCTGCTCAACGCCGTCCGTTCCCTTTGCGAGCGGCGAAGCCCCGACCTCGTTTTCCTCGCCTCGGATGAATCCGGCGTTCGCGAGGCGCTGGCGGACGCCGTCTCCATCCCGGTCGTCACGACCGATGCCTACCGGCTGGAGGCCGGTGACGGGCGGGGGCTCCACACCGCGCATGTCCGCCATGCCCGTCGAGACCATCGGTACCGACTCGGTCTTGAAGTCCTGCGCGACGCCTGGCTCCTCTCGCGCTGTGACTCCCTCGTCCACGGCCACAGCAATGTCACCAACGCGGCCATGTTCTTCCGCGATGAGCCGTATGCGGAACGACGGCTCGTCCATTCCTAGCACTATTGGGTTCGCCGTTTGCCTTTTCGGCCCCAAAACGATAGGATGAGCCGCCAGCACGGAAACGAAGTGTCCATGAAAATCCTCCATCTCGGCAATGTCCCCGTCCCTGAGGGCCATCCCCAATATCCCCGCGTGGCTGCGAGTCAGCACCCGGGGCGTTGGGTGCTAAACACCGCTCTGGCGCAAAAGGCCGCCGGAGCGGAGGTGGAGGTTTTCGCCCAAGCTCACAAGGCATCGTGCGACTTCGACTGCGATATCGAGGGAGTTCACGTCCATTTTTTCCGAACCTACCACCCATACCGCCATTTCACGTTCTATGCCTTGGACTCCCTCCGCATGGCAAAGGCCATTCGGCGCGTGGCGCCGGACATCGTCCATGCACACGGGACCGAGGCCGCCTATGGTTGGGCCGCCCAGAAAGCGGGCCTTCCCCATTGCATCACGGCCCAGGGGCTGTTCTTCCAGATCATCCCGACACTTGGTCGCCCGCCAACATGGAACGAGCGATTTCTGCGATGGGGGGAGGACATCGTCTGGAAGCGCGAGCGCTTCGCCATCGCCAAGAGCGACTACGTTCGGCAGGCTCTCGTCAGCCGGTATCCGCAACTCGATCTCGCCCTCATTCCGAACACATACGAACCCGCACTAGATGCCCCGCTTGGAGAGCCAACAGGACACCAGATTGCCTTTGTAGGCTCCGTGGATACGCGCAAGGGGGTTCACCTTTTGGCCGATGCCATGGAGACTGTCGTCCGCGAGGTTCCAGACGTTGTGTTGCACATGGTCGGGAATCCCGATGAGTCTTCGACAATCGGCTATGCGCATGATCAGCTCGCGCGGCTCCGTAGAACGCTTGGCGACCAGCTGGTCCTCCACGGCAAGCTCCCCTCACGGGAACTCTTTGCCGTGCTGGATGGCTGCACAGTCCTCGCCGCCCCTTCTACGGAGGAAATGTTCGGCAACCAGCTCATTGAGGCGCTGATGCGGGGATGCCACGGCATCGTCACCGATGCCACCGCCATGGCGGAAAACGTCCGCCGCTTTGGCAATGGCACAGTCGTCCCCCAGAACGACGCCGTCTCTCTAAGCCGGGCCATTGTCGCCCGAATTCTTGCTCCACCATCGTTAGAGGATCGCAAATCGGCCCGTGACCGAATTCGCGAATGGATGTCCCCAACCGTCGTCGCGGCAAAGCACTTCTCCTTTTATCGACACATCCTCTCCCTCGAGCAACCGAACTGAAGGAATTCCCATGGCGAAGAACGCCCCCTCCACCACCCGCATTTACCAGCTTGTTTTCGGCTTGGCTTTCCTTTTCATCTGCTACGGTGCTGTTCGCGGCATGATGCACGGAGCCGTTACAGACGCCAAGCAGATTGGGTTTCTGTCTCTTGCATTCGGTGTCGTCTTTTGGCTGGACAGGAGGTACTGGCTCGTCCTTCCCCTGTGCATGGTGCTGAATCTTAATGTTCCGGGGCTCCCTTTCAACTCGACGGAACTCGGTTGTATAGCGCTTGCGGGGATACACTTCATCAGGACGAGTCTTCATCGCGATCCCTATGTGCCATGGAATCGACGCATTCTTGTTTCCCTCCCGCTGTTCATCTGGATTTGCGCCATTTGGATTGTAAACCCGGTTGGCATGAACATTCTCGGTTCCGACTCCATCGGAGGGCGCTTCTACATCAAGATCGTCCTTGCGTTTCTCGCCATGGTGAGTCTTTCCTGCATGCGCTTGGGGGAATCCGATTGCAAACTTCTGTTCCGGGTGCTGGTGGGTGGAGCTGTTCTCTCCATTGTCCTGACATTGTTACGGCCGTCGATGTTCGCCACCTCCGACGATGATCCGTCCCAAGTCGGAACCCGATACTATCTTCTTGCCTTTTCTGGACTGTACCAACTGGTTTGGGCTTACTATTCCGTTCCGCAAGTCCTCTCTTCGCTGAAACTCCTCCTCATCACCGGTTTGTCCGCCCTTTCCATTGCTGCAAGCGGAAAGCGGAGTTCTACGGCCGGCATCGCCTTGTTTCCGGTTTACCGTGCCCTTCTGACACGTCATAACATGGGACTAACCGCCGTGATGGGCGTAGTGGCGTTCTTGCTTCTATCCGTCGTAGTGGCTATGGACGGACACTATATCGATCTGCCGGAATCCCCCAAGCGTGCCTTGGCCATGGTTTTCCCAAAGTATCGAAGGAGGGGGCGAGAAGGTTTTCACGACACATTTCGCTCGGAGATGGCGGAAAGGGCACGCGCTGTTATTCGGGAACATCCCTGGGTCGGGAGAAAGGGTTTCAAAATGGATACCGAGGAAGCACGCTGGGTCGTGGTTGGCCGACGGGGGGGGGCATTCGGTGGACACACATTGGCAGGCGGCTGGCATAGCGCCTTCTGGGCGTATGCGGCCGATTTCGGCATTCCCTGTCTTCTTTTCTACTTGTTCTTCGTGTGGCAGAGTCTGACAGTCGCTTTTCGCTACTCCCGCAGAATCCCTCTTGGGACCTTCCAGTCCGCCTGTTTTCTGTATTACAGCTTTCTTATTGTACACAACGCTGTCCTCATCTACACTTCTGGGCATAGCTCCATGTCAACGCAGGACGGGATGTTGCGATTGGGAATGCTTATCGCCATTGCCAACGGGTTTGACTATGAG
>JAEEGL014583694.1_pt1 | contig 20619 bp, 16 predicted proteins | sample 9134231 | NCBI WGS metagenome assembly JAEEGL01 (sample SAMN16246548, study PRJNA631951) | gut metagenome | biome: gut microbiome; feature: rumen; material: fiber-attached | host: Bos | place: Iran: Karaj | collected 2018-10
ACTGTCTTTTGAAGAAAAGGCGGCGGAGTATGTAACGCCTGCAGATGCGGACGCCCCGGGCGAACTGAGCGTTCAGGATCCGGCTGCCGCCCTGAAGGGAGCGCAGGACATCCTGGCTGAGCTCGTGTCGGAAGACGCGCTGCTCCGGGAAACAATCCGGCAAAACACCGGGGACAAAGCAGTGCTGAAAACGGCTCTCCGGAAAAGGACAGAGCCCGCGGCGGAGACGGAAAATACAAAATTAAAAGACAGGGCAAACGTTTACGATATGTACGACGGCCGGGAAGAGCCGGTCCGTTCGATTCCCGGCCACAGGATCCTGGCGGTCAACCGGGGCGAAAAAGAAAAATTCCTGCAGGTAAAACTTGAAATGCCGGATGAAGAGAACATCCGCTGCGCGCTGCAGACGCTGCGCCGGATGGCCCTGGAAGCCGGGTGTCAGGGTACGCCCGCGGAGCAGGCGGAAATCTTCCGGGCTGTCGCGGAAGACGCATACAGCCGGCTGATCTGGCCTTCGATTGAGCGGGAAATCAGAAATTCCCTGACCGACCGGGCGGAAGAAGGCGCGGTCCGGGTGTTTCAGGAGAATCTGAAACAAGTCCTGATGCAGCCTCCGGTTGCAGGCCATACGGTGCTGGGATGGGATCCGGGATACCGGACGGGCTGCAAGATCGCCGTCGTGGATCCAACCGGGCGGGTACTGGATACGACGGTCGTTTTTCCGACACCGCCGGCCTGCAGGACAGAGGAGACAAAGAAAATCATCCGTTCGCTGGTCGATCGGCGCCATGTCACGTTAATAAGCCTCGGAAACGGGACGGCATCCCGGGAATCCGAACAGTTGATTGCGGAAATGATCCGGGAATGGGGCGGCCTGTCCTATGCAATCGTCAACGAAGCGGGCGCTTCCGTATACAGCGCTTCGGAGCTGGCCGCAAAAGAATTTCCGGACCTGGACGTCGGATCCAGGAGCGCTGTCAGTATGGCCAGACGTCTCCAGGACCCGCTGGCTGAACTGGTGAAAATCGATCCGAAATCCATCGGCGTCGGGCAGTACCAGCACGACATGGACCAGACCCGCCTGGGCAACGCTTTAAACGGGGTGGTGGAAGACTGCGTCAACCGGGTCGGGATCGACCTTAACACCGCTTCTGTTCCCCTGCTTTCCTATGTTGCGGGAATCAGTCCGGCTGTCGCGAAAAACATAGTGGCTTACCGGGAAGCGAACGGTTCCTTCCGGAACCGGAGGCAGCTGCTGAAGGTGCCGAAACTGGGACCGAAAGCATTTGAACAGTGCGCGGGATTCATGCGTATAGCGGACGGGGACCAGCCGCTTGATTCCACAGCGGTGCATCCTGAAAACTACGCGGCGGTACAGGCGCTGTTTAAAGAACTGGGGCTCCCGGTTGAAAAGCGTTCGTTCGGGGAGGCGGCAAAGAAGATCCGGACGGCGGCGAAAGCGGCCGGGAACCTCCGGACGGCGGCAGAGCGGATCGGCGTCAGCGCGTTTACCCTGGAGGATATCCTGCAGGAACTGGAACAGCCCGGACGTGATCCGCGCTCGGAAATGCCGGCACCCGTCCTGCGGTCGGACGTCCTCACGATAGAGGACCTTGCTCCCGGCATGAAACTGAAAGGAACCGTCCGGAATATCGTGGATTTCGGGGCGTTCGTAGATATCGGCGTCCACCAGGACGGGCTCGTCCATATATCGAAGATGGCAAAGCGCTACGTCAGGCACCCGCTGGAAGCCGTCTCCGTCGGAGACGTGGTGGAAGTGACGGTCATTTCCGTGGACGCACCGAAAAAAAGGATCGCACTGTCAATGATTGAAGAATAAGCAGGACAGGAGAACAGGCAGATGATTATCAGAAAAACGACGCCGGAAGATTTTGAGCAGGTGATGAAAATTTACGCCCGGGCCAGGGATTTTATGGCACAGACCGGCAATCCCAGACAGTGGGGCATTACGCACTGGCCGCCGGAAGACCTGATCCGCAGCGATATTGCCGGCGGGGAAAGCTACGTCTGTGAAGAAGACGGCAGGGTTATCGGGACGTTTTACTATCGCTACGGAAAGGATACAGAGCCGTTATACAACGCGATCGAAGACGGCGCATGGAAGGACGAAAGCCCTTACGGCGTAGTGCACCGGATCGCGTCGGACGGGACGGTGAGAGGGACCGGCGCTTTCTGCATCAACTGGGCATACGAAAAGAGCGGAGGCCATCTGCGGATCGATACGCACGGGGACAACAGGGTAATGCAGAACCTTCTCGGAAAACTGGGTTTTGTGCCCTGTGGGACGATTTACGTCGAAGAAGATGACGATCCCAGGATCGCTTTTGAGAAAACGGAGAAGAAGGCATGACCATCCGGGAATATCTGGAAACTGACTGCAGAGGCGAAAATAACCTGGCCGCCCCGGCATCCGTACGCCTTAAAAAGAAAGAAGGCCGGACCGTCAAAAACGGCGGGGCCTGGGTTTTCGACAACGAGATCGATACCGGGACGGAAGGGATTGAAAACGGGGCTGTCGTCGCGGTGGAAGACTTCGACGGTTTCTTTATGGGATACGGGATTATCAATACACAGTCCCGGATCCGGGTCCGCATGCTGTCCCGGAGGCGGGAAACCGTCATTACGCCCCGTTTTCTGTACGGGCGGGTCAAAGCAGCCTGGGAATACCGGAAAAAGGTGATCGACACGTCATCCTGCCGGATAGTTTTCGGGGAAGCGGATTTCCTGCCGGGCATTACGGTCGATAAATATGAGGACGTGCTGGTGATCGAGTCGCTTGCGCTCGGGACGGACCGGCTGAAAGACCTGCTGCTTTCCGCCGCCGTACAGGTCCTTTCGGAAGACGGAATAAAGATCCGCGGGATTTATGAACGGAGCGACGCCAGAGTCCGGGAAAAAGAAGGGCTTTCCCCGGTGAAAGGCTTTTTAAGCGAGCCGTTTGAAACGCAGGTTCCCATTACCGAAAACGGTGTACGTTTCCTGGTGGACGTGGAGAACGGGCAGAAGACAGGGTTTTTCCTGGACCAGAAACTGAACAGGCGCGCTGTCCACAGCATCTGCCGGGGTGCGGACGTCCTGGACTGTTTTACCCATACAGGATCTTTTGCCCTGAACGCGGCTTTTGCAGGCGCGCAGTCGGTACGGGCGATCGACGCTTCCGATACGGCGATCGCGCAGGCAGCCCGAAACGCCGGACTGAACCGGGAGAATTTTGATCCCGCCAGGCTGGAATGGATCTGCGGGGACGTGTTTGATTTCCTGCCGGAAGAAGAGAAGAAAGGAAATCTTTACGACGTGGTGATTCTCGATCCGCCGGCGTTCACCAAATCCCGGCAGACAATTCAGAATGCTTCCCGGGGTTACAGGGAGATCAATCACAGGGCGATGCGGCTGATAAAGGACGGCGGGTTCCTTGCGACCTGCACCTGTTCTCATTTCATGGAAGCGGAGCATTTTAAGCGAGTGATCGAAGCGTCCGCCAAAGACGCGCACAGACGGCTGAAACAGGTCGAATTCAGGACGCAGGCCCCGGACCATCCGATCCTGTGGGCGGGCGACGCGTCGTATTACCTGAAATTCTATATTTTCCAGGTCACGGAAGAAAAATAAGATGATGAATGAAGGAGGAGACTGCGGAATGAGAAAAAATCATTTATCCGGAAAAGCGGCATATGCGGGGATAAAGCGGGCCGTCATCCTGTTTGCCGCCGCATCGCTCCTGCTGTCGGGATACGGATACCGGCCGTCCGCATCTGGCGGCCGGGAAGAGACCAAGGTTATAGTCGGCAGGAAAAAAGCGGAGGAAAGGCCTGAAACGCCTGAAAACCCGGAACCGTCCGGAAAGGCGCTGATCCAGCCGCTGATCATTCATTATTATGACTCAGAAGGCGAATACGACGAGAAAACGTCGGAATATCACGGGATTGCCGACGAGTCCTACGATCAGGTAATCCTGGACGACGAATGGGCGGAAAAGTATCCGGCGCTGCAGAAGACGCTGCGGGAAATCAACGAGTCCGTTGAAGAGGACGCCTGGGAAACCTACGACGGGATGATCCGGGACTGGCACGAAATGCATGACCAGGGTTACGGGTACGATATCCCGATGACGGATGAACGGCGTCTCCGTATTGCCCGCGCGGATTCAGAGGTGTTCTCCGTCGCCGGCTACAGCGAATCCTATATGGGCGGGGCGCACGGTTATTATTTTTACAGCGGCGCTTCGTTTGAACCGGAAACAGGCAGGCAGATCGAACTCTCCGACGTGATCTGCGACGAAGAGGGTTTCCGGGAAGCGGTATACGAACAACTGGACGACTGGTACGAAGACAGTCTCCTGATGGACGAAGTCAGGGGATATCTCGACGAATATACGCTGGACAGGTATACCTGGATGCTGGGCCCGCAGGGAGTAAGTGTCTATTTCAGCCCCTATGAAATCGGGGCTTATGCTTCCGGCGCGCCCGAAGTGATCATCCTGTTCGACGAATACCCCGAACTGTTTACGTCAAAATATCAGAAAACTGAGGACGGTTTTACGGTTCCGGTCAACGAATGGCAGGACCTCAAACTGGATATTACCGGGGACGGCCGCGCCGACAGCTTTATGGTATACGGAGAACGGGGCGACTACGAAACCATCAGTTCCCTGCATATTGTGATTAACGGACGGGATTTTTCTTTTGATGCAAACGACGGCTGGTACGAATGGTATTTCGGGCTTACCCCGATGCTGGTCCATACTGCGGACGGCCGCTGGTATTTGTATCTGAACTGTACGTCTGATAACGACTGGGAGCAGATATTAATTTTCGATCTGAACGGAAGAAAACCGAAAATCGCCGATATAATCGACGGCGGAGCTGCTTATCTTTATGACGGCGCGGACGGCAAGTGGGGCTATCATTCGGTGGAAACCCCGATCGTCCACCCGGAAAGCTTCCGCCTGCAGACAAGGCTGCAGACGCTGAGCACGCTGGACGGGTCGAAAGAATTCCATACCGGGGACAACGGCGTACCGGAAACAAAGGATACGATGTGGCGGATCGATTCTCTGAAAACGCTTACGCTGAAGGAAGACACGTCTTTTGAAATTGTAACGGAAAGCGGCAGCGGGACCGGACGGAAAGAACAGGTAAAAAAGGACGATATCCTGACCCTGTACAGGACCGACGGCGAACAGATCATGGACGCGAAAACACAGGACGGGAAGATCGTCCGGATTGTGATCGATACGGACGGCGGCTGGCCGCAGCGCGTAAGCGGCTTCGAACTCGAAGAATTATTTGAAGGAATTATGTTTGCGGGGTAAGCAGCCCCATTGTTTTTGCGTCATAAGCAGCAGAAGGGAAGCAGAAGAGAAATCGCTAAAGGAGAATACAGCTATGGGTCAGGCAGAACAGAATCCGGAAACACTGAAAAACCGTCAGAAGTCAGGGAACCCTTCGGGGCTTCTGCCGATTTTTCTATTCCTGGTTCTTTATCTTGGAAACGGAATATATTTCGAGTATTTAAGCCCGGATGAAAACCGGATGGGGTTCTACGTCGTTTCAGTGGTCCTTGCGTTTTCGATTGCCCTGATCGCGGCGTTTCTGCAGAACCGGAAAAGATCGTTCGAAGAAAAGATCCGGATCTGCGCGGGAGGGATCGGGGATGAAAATATCGTTATCATGCTTTTCATTTTCCTGATGGCCGGTGCGTTCAGCGGTATTGCCAAAGAAGCGGGCGGCGCATACAGCACGGCAAATCTGCTGCTGAACGTCATTCCCGGGAAATTTGCGGTTCCCGGCCTGTTCATTATCGCATGCCTGATTTCCATGGCGATGGGAACCAGCGTCGGAACGATTACGGTGCTTGCCCCGATCGCCTGTGAGGTCGCAAAAAGCGGCGGACTGTTCCTGCCGCTGTGTGTCGGTATCGTCGTAGGCGGCGCCATGTTCGGCGACAACCTTTCCTTTATATCCGATACCACGATCGCTGCGACAAAAACCCAGGGCGTCGAGATGAAAGATAAGTTCCGCGCCAATATCAGGGTAGCTCTGCCTGCTTCCCTGATCACGCTGTGCATTCTCCTGGTTTACGCGTTTCTGAAGAACGGCGCGGTGATCGGGCCTTTTGATTACAATCTCTTCCAGGCAGCGCCGTATTTTATCGTCCTGATCCTTTCCATTCTGGGAATCAACGTTTTTGTTGTCCTCATGATCGGGATCCTGCTGTTCGCGGCTGCCGGGATGGTGACAGGATCGTTATCTTATGCTTCCGCACTGGCGTCCATGGGGTCCGGGATTGCCGGCATGTTCGAAACGATGATCGTGACAATCCTGGTTGCTTCCATCGCGTCCCTGATGCGTGAGAACGGCGGCTTTGAAGCAATCCTTTCCCTGATACGCAGCAAAGCGGATTCCGCCCGGGGCGGGATGTTCGGCATCGCGTTCCTGACGGCGTTCATGGACATGGCAACAGCCAACAACACCGTCGCCATTGTTATCGCCGCACCGATCGCGAAAGACATAAGCCGGGAATACGGGGTGGATCCGAGACAGACAGCATCCCTTCTGGACACCTGTTCCTGCATCATGCAGGGAATCATCCCTTACGGCGCGCAGCTCCTTATCGCTGCCGGCATCGCGGGCATAGCGAGTTTCTCGCTGATTCCGTTCCTGATCTATCCTTTTGTCCTGCTGGTGTTCGTGGTGCTGTCCATTCTGAAGACGTCCGCAGAGTAAGATGCCGCCTTCATTAAATGCATATGAAAAACCGCTGCGGTTCAGCATTATCAAATGCTTCCGCAGCGGTTTTGTTTTTCAGTATTCAGGCCGGTATGGCCGGGACCGGTTATGCGCCGGCCTTCTGGTTTCCTTCATCCAGTTTCTTCAGCAGGGTGCAGACAACGATAATCAGCACGGCGCCGAGAATCAGGCAGAAGATCCAGTTGCGTACGAAGCCGCTGACCAGGTAGCAGACCAGGGATACGGCGGCAGCGGTAATGGCGTAGGGCAGCTGTGTGGAAACGTGTTCGATGTGGTCGCAGGCTGCGCCGGCGGACGCCATGATAGTGGTATCCGAAATCGGGGAGCAGTGGTCGCCGCAGACCGCGCCGGCCATGCAGGCGGAGATCGCGATGATCATCAGTTCGTTGTTCAGGTCCGCGCCGAAGACGTTGACGACGATCGGGATCAGGATGCCGAAGGTGCCCCAGCTGGTGCCGGTCGCAAAGGCGAGGAGACAGCCGATCAGGAAAACAAAGGCAGGCAGCAGGCCCATGACGGAATTGTTGTCAGATACGGAGCTGACCAGGGAAGCCACATATTCTTTGGCTCCGAGAGAATCGGTCATGGCCTTCAGTGTCCAGGCAAAGGTCAGGATCAGGATGGCGGGGACCATGCTCTTGAAACCTTCCGGGATAGCGTTCATGCATTCCTTGAAAGTCAGGACGCGGGTTGCCATGAAGAAGATCAGCGTAATGAGCAGGGCTGCCGAAGAGCCGTATACAAGGCCGACGGAAGCGTCAGAGTTTGAGAAAGCATCTACGAAAGTTTCCCCGTCGAAGAAGCCGCCGGTATAGATCATGCCGACCACGCAGCAGGCGATCAGGGAGACGATGGGAAGTACCAGATGAATGACGCGGCCTTTGGAAGAAACCGGGGGATTCGGCTGGTCTTCGGCGCCGGTAATGCTGGATTCCGGCCGGTCTTTATCGGCGGAAGCGCTTAATCTGAGCTTCTGCTCCGCGGCTTTCATCGGGCCGAAATCGAACTTCCCGATGGACAGCGTCAGCATCATGACAATAGTCAGCATGGCGTAGAAGTTGTACGGAATGGCGCGGATGAAAAGCGTAAGTCCGTTTGCGCCGTCGACGAAGCCGGTGACGGCCGCCGCCCAGGAAGAAATCGGGGCGATAATGCAGACCGGGGCTGCCGTCGCGTCGATCAGGTAGGCCAGTTTTGCCCGGGAAATCCCATGCTTGTCTGTCAGAGGCTGCATGACCGATCCGACGGTCAGGCAGTTGAAATAGTCGTCGATGAAAATCAGGACGCCGAGCGCGATCGTGGCAAGCTGGGCGCCGGTTTTGGTTTTGACGTGCTCTACGGACCAGCGTCCGAAGGCGGCGGATCCGCCCGCCCGGTTCATCAGCATGACCATGGCGCCGAGGATAACCAGGAAAATCAGGATACCGACGTTCCAGGGATCGGAAAGCTGGGCAATCATGCCGTCGACAAAAACGTGTTCCATCGTCGCGACGGGCGCGAAACCGGCATACAGGAGGCCGCCGACGACAATACCGATAAACAGCGATGAATAGACTTCTTTGGTGATCAGCGCCAGCGCGATCGCGATGATGGCAGGCAGCAGTGACCAGAATGATTCTGTGAACATACAATACTCCTCTCCGGAGCGCTCTGCGCGACGGGGCGCCGGAAAACTAGCGAATGCGATTTTCCGGATGCCATAAAGGCAGTTTGTGGCGCTCCGGCACAAACTGCCGTGTGAAAAATCAGCGCATCAGCGAGATTTTTCACACTATGCTCCTTTCTAAACGGTGAACAGGTCCAAAATTTTCTCAGATTCGTCTGTCGCGGGAGGTGCGGTTTATGATATCGCCCCGCATGATATCGCCCCGCGCTGCCTGCGGGCCTGCGCCCTCGGCATCGCTCCAAAAACTCGACAATCGGTCCGCTCACTTTGTATCGCGTCCCTTTTTGTCTCGTTTTTGTTAGCATCGCAGATGTCCACGCATCCTGGTACGCAAGCGTCCCGTCTGCGTGTCCATCGCGATTGGGCGATATCATATTAAAAGCGGGTCATGACAGTGTGTCATGACCCGACAGGTTCCGATAATCATGACAGCTCTCCGCACAGTGTGCGACAGTCTGCCGGATATTGTCCGGCAGCCCGGTACGCGGAAAAGCAGGAATTATCTCCGCGCCCTCGGCGGCGTCCCCTTTCGCTTCCCGGTTCCTGCCCGTGTTTCGGAAGTTACTGATGTCAACCGCGCCTCTATCAGACGATTTAGTTTACTTTCCTAATAATGGCAGAGTAAAATAAAATCGTCAACAGAAAATGACGAAGGAGTATTTCTTCAGGATTCCTATCAGAACGGAGGCAGGCAGATGATACATATCGTAATCAATCCGGCCGGTGCCGGCGGCAAATCGCTGAAACTCTGGCAGCAGCTTGAAACGGTATTCGCGCAGAGCGGAAAGCCGTACCAGGTTCACTATTCAACGATGGTAAGGGGAATCACAGACCTCTGCCGGGAAATTTCCGATACGGTGAATGAAAAAACGGACCTTGTCATTATCGGGGGAGACGGGACGCTGAACCAGGCCTTAAACGGCATAACCGATCTTTCAAAATTCAGGATCGGCCTTATTCCTTCCGGTTCCGCCAACGACCTGGCAAAAGACCTTGACCTTCCGAAAGAAGCCGCCGGGATCGCGGACGTCATCCTGGACGGGAAACAGAGCACGTTCAGCGACGTCGGGCTGATGGAACTCTATAACGTTAAGGGCGAAGTCATCGGCGAAAGGCGTTTCCTCGGCAGCAGCGGTTTCGGGTTCGACGCCGCGGTCTGCCATGAAGTGGAAGAGACGGCTGAAAAAAACCTGCTGAACAAAATTGGTCTCGGAAAACTGGTCTATCTGTTTACCGCGATCCGCATCCTGTTTACCGAGCCGCTTCTGAAAGCGGATGTGACGCTGGAGAACGGAGAAGAAAAAAAGACCCTGTCTCTGGAAAAGGGTATGCTGCTGGCAGTCATGAACCACTGCTATGAGGGCGGCGGATTCAAATTCGCGCCCGATGCGCTGCCTGACGACGGGCTGCTGGATATCTGCGCAGCCGAGCCGAAGAGCAGGTGGGACTTTTTCCGGCTTTTCCCGACCGCCTTCAAGGGCAATCACGTAAAATATCCGTGTGTGACAACGGATAAGGCAAAAGCAGTAGAAATTGAGACGTCGTCGCCGGTATGGATCCATACGGACGGGGAACCTTTCGCGAAAGCGGCGCGGGTAAGGATCAGCATTCTTCCGGAGAAGGCGGAGCTGTCGGTCTGACGGTTTACCGGACTTTTCCTGAGGTTTCGGCCGTGAGCACGGTGCCGTCCGTGACAAAGCGGATATCTCCGTCAAGGTCGGTCCGGAGGATGTGTACGTCCAGGTCCTCAAGTTTGCGGAGGGTGCGTTCATGGGGGTGGCCGAACGGGTTTTCTTCCCCGGTGCCGCATGAAATGACGGCATAAGAAGGAGAGACGGCCTCCAGGAAATCAAACGACGATGCGTCGCTGCTGCCGTGGTGGCCGACCTTCAATACACTGGATTTGAGCGGGCATGGAAGCATGCCCGCTTTTTCTGCGCCAAGGAGGGATGCTTCCTCATCCATCTGGCAGTCACCGGTAATCAGGAAGGAAATATCACCGTACCGGATCCGGAAAACGAGGGAGTTGTTGTTCATCAGTTCGTTTTTTTCAAGAGGCCCGAGCACCATGATTTCAGCGCCTCCAAGAGAAAGTCTTTCTCCGGCTTCCGGTACCCGCAAGGGCACGCCGTTTCTTTCCAGTGCGCGCAGGAAAGAAGAAAAGGCGGCGGAATCATATTCCCGTTCACTGCACAGGGCTTCGTCCGCACCGGCATAAGACAGCGCGCCGGCCAGTCCGCCGGCGTGGTCGGAATGCGGGTGGGTGGCGGCAATATATTTCAGATGGGTGATGCCTTCTTTTTCAAGTACGGAATAGATCAGGGAGGAGCGTTCGGGGCTTCCGCCGTCGATCAGCATCGCTTCCCCGCCGCAGACGAGCAGTGTACTGTCGCCCTGGCCGACGTCCAGGAAAGTGACTGTCAGGCGCTCTGCGGATGAATCCGGAAGCGCTGAGCTGCCGCCCGAGCCTCTTCTGCTGCCGCGGTACAGGAAGAACAGGGCGGCCAGGACCAGAAAGAGAATGAAAACAACCCGCAGGATTTTCCTGGCCGGGCCAGGGCGTCTTTTGCCGTAACGCTTTACGGGGCGGGGATGGTCAGAGAAGTTCGGCATTTCTGACCTCCGGGAACAGGGCGGATTTCCCGCTTTTATGGGTCGGATGTTTCTTCTCTGCTTCGATGAAATCCTCCGTAAAATCGATGAACAGGCCTGCCGCCCCGCGGGGCCTGCGTTTTTTCGGCCAGGTGAGGAGATAGCGCGCGATTTTTGAAGGCTGGGTCAGCAGTTTGGAGATAATATAAGGGTTGGGCGTATAGGTGGTCTGCGGGAAAATACTGACGCCGATGCCCTGCTCGACCATGGCGACCGCATCCGTATAGTCGGAAAGGGTGCACAGGATTTCCGGCGTGATGCCGCAGGAAGAGAACCATCGGTTGATGGCTTCCAGGCGCGAATGCCGCTCCGGGAGGATCAGCGGGATCCCGTTTAGTTTCTTTAACGGGAGCGTGCTGCCTTTAAGCTTTGCCAGAGGATGTTCCGCCGGAATCAGGGCCACCCACGGTTCGCTCCCGATTTCGATTCCTTCATAGTGCTCTTCATCAAAGGGCGCCGCGATAACTGCCAGGTCAATCAGTTCTTTATCCAGACGTTCCAGGACGTCGTCGCTGCTGCCGGTCCAGAGAGAGTAAGTAACTAACGGATATTCTTCACGGAAACCCGCGATACAGCGGGCAGTCAGGTAAGGGGCCCGCCCCGTTACGACGCCGATCCGGAGTTTCCCGGACAACTCGTTTTCCAGAGCGGACAGTTCTTCCCGGGCGTCTTCCGCTATTTCCAGAATCTGCAGGGCGCGGCGGTAAAATGCCAGGCCGCTTTCCGTCAGTTTCAGATGTCTTTTTCCGCGGATGAAGAGTTCCGTTCCGAGATCTTCTTCAAGCTGATGGATCTGCGCGGAAAGAGGGGGCTGGCTGATATTCAGCTTTTCCGCAGCCCGCGTGATGTTCAGTTCATCCGCCGCCGTGACGAAATAAGTAAGTGTTCTGAAATCCATGTGCTTATTTTATCATATGAAAATCATATGATAAATAAAATAATATATGTATTTTTAATATTAATTGACCGGGAGTATTCTAAGGTCAGAAAAGAGATAAGACATCAGCTGGTCAGTCAGATAAGTAAAATCAGAGTTCCGGATTAAAGGAGGGTAAAGCCATGTTGAGATTTTTACATTCGATCGAAGTTCTGCTCGAGAGCTATGAGGAAACCTTCGAAAGCCATGTTGAAGGAATCGAGCTTGAATAAGCGGATCATAAAAAAGAGTTAAATCAAAAGACTCCTGTACCCCTACCCCAGAAACACCCCGGCACTGCTGCCGGGGTGTTTCTTCACGGTATTCATTCTGATTTGTTTTATGCCGTTTCCGGATTCGTATACCGGTCGGTTCGGGCTTTAGTCCGCGCGTCCGGGCTGGTCGGATATCAGGTCCGGATCGTACGGCGTCTCCTGGTAGACAAAGTAGTTCAGCCAGTTCGAATACAGGAGATTCGCACTCGACCGCCAGGTGCATACCGGTCTTTTCGTATCGTCGTCGTCAGGATAGTAGTTCTCAGGAACACGGATCGGGAGCCCTGCGTTTTTGTCGCGGAGATATTCTTTTTCCAGTGTATCCACGTCGTATTCCGAATGGCCGGTGATGAAGATCTGGCGGCCGCCGTCGGTGGAGATGGCATATACGCCCGCTTTCTCGCTTTCAGCCAGGATCTTCAGGCCCGGCACCGAAAGGACGTCTTCTTTGCGGATCGCGGTGTGGCGCGAATGAGGCACCATAAAGGTGTCGTCAAAGCCCCGGAAAAGGATGGAGCCCTTGTGCGTTACCTTATGCGGGAAAATGCCGAACATTTTTTCGGGCAGCGCGATCTTCGGGATGCCGTAGTGATAATACAGCGCCGCCTGCGCGCCCCAGCAGATATGGAAGGTGCTGTAGACGTGCGTCTTGCTCCATTCCATGATTTCGCAGAGTTCTTTCCAGTAATCGACTTCTTCGAACGGCAACTGTTCGACCGGCGCGCCGGTGATGATCATGCCGTCAAAATGATATTTGCGGACCCGGTTGAAAGTTTTGTAAAAAGTCTTCATATGTTCCTGCGAGGTATTGGCGGGGGTATGCCCCGTGGAAAGCAGGATCATTTCGACCTGGAGCGGCGTGTTGCCGAGCAGCCTTGCCAGCTGGGTTTCGGTCGCGATCTTGGTCGGCATCAGGTTCAGGATCAGGATGTACAGCGGCCGTATATCCTGGTGGGCGGCGCGGAATTCATCCATGACAAATATGTTTTCGCTTTCAAGCACCTGTCTGGCCGGCAGCTCGTTCGGAATTTTAATCGGCATATCAAAAATCCTTTCTCATAAAACCGGAGAATTTCTATAAAAACCGCCCGGTCTCCGTCACCGGGCGATGGTATGGCCGCAAATTAGATTACACCTATTTTTCAAAAAATGGAATCAGGTTTCACGGATATCGCCGATCCGCCAGACCTTCAGGTTGACCGGCACGACGGAAGTCCCGCAGTACGGGCAGTGTTTGTCGCCGAGGCGAGTAAGCGGCGCACCGCAGTTGGGGCAGTTGAGCCCGATGGCTTTTCCCTGGATCTTTTCGGCATTCTGGACATAGATCAGATCTGTTTCAAACACAGCCTGCCGTTTCAGCAGGGACTGCTCTTTTTTTCCGTCCCGGATGACGTGGATCTGGCCGACTCCGCGGAGGTTTTCAGGCGCTTCGTCTTTCTCGGGATAGTAGGAAGCGGAAGTTTCCGCGACGATCCGGCAGACGCCGCCGTCCTTCGTATAGCGGGAAATAACAGTCTGGTAAACGCGCCCGTTCCTGTCGCGTATCCGGGACAGGACGGCTTCTTCGATTTTCGTCCGCCATTCGTCCCATGAAAACTCAGGGAAATCCCGCATGATTTTCGGAAGGTACACGCTGTCCATGCCCGAGAGGGAACGGGGCGTCGCCGCGATTTCTTCCTCCGTGACACGACTGGTTTTCAAAGCGCTGTTCAGCTCCCGGAGCATCTGTCCCGCGGCGCTTTTCCGGGCGCGGCGGATCAGGTAAAGAATGAACAGGATCAGGAGCAGGACCGCTGCAAGCGGCGAAATGGCTTTGATATACGGGAGCGGGGATAAAGACTGCATAGTCTGTCCTTTCATGCAGCGCTTTTCAGCGCGAAGAAATCAGTGCGCGCATGGCTTTGACCAGATTTTCGACGGTCAGGTAATACATGTCAAATTCTTTTCCGATGACCGTGTAACTTTCCGGTACGTACCAGTAATCGGTGCCTTTGCTGGGATTGAGCCATACGACGTGGGAAAAATGGTCGCGGACTTCCAGCAGGGATTCGATGCCGGGGCGTCCGCCGGCGTCCGGGAAACGGGCGCTGAAGATCTCGTACGGCGCCATTTCGGCGTCCCCGACCAGGATCAGCCGGTACTCCCTGTCCAGCGTCCTCAGCACGTTTTCCACCGGGACACTGTCTTTTTCCAGACAGGCGGGCGTCGTATAAAGCCGCCGGTAAACACAGTTGTGGAAATAATAAATCTTAAGGTCTTTAAACCGGTTGGAGGTGCTCACCGCCTGGAAAAGAGTGGAGCACAGCCGGCTGTAATATTCCATGCTTCCGCCGGAATCCATCATCATGACGACCTTGACGGTGTTGCGCCTCGGCCGCTCATAAACCAGGTCGAGCGTCCCGGCGTTTTCCGCCGTCGCGTCAGCTGTTTTTTCAGCGTTCAGTTCGGTTTTGGCTTCGTCTGTCCTGGCGGAATACTGACGCAGGTACCGGAGCGCGACCTGGAACTGCCTCAGGTCCAGTGCGCGGTCATTCGTAAAGTCACGGTATTTGCGCTGCCCGGCCAGACGGAGTGCCCGGTGTGCGGAGGAACTGCCGCCCACCCGGATGCCGACAGGGGAGTTCCCGGAGTTTCCGAAAACAGACATGCCGCCGGTGCCGATCCAGTAACTGCCTCCGTTGTGCTCCGAATCCTGTTCCTTGAGTCTTTCCCGGAACAGCTCCTCAATTTCCTCCGGGGAAAGGAGGCTGTTTAACTGGGCGATTTCCTCATCGTAATTATTGGGTGTCGCCTGCGGCGTATCCAGCCAGTCCAGGAGCGCCTGGGGCAGGACGCCGTCTTTTGCGATCTCCTCAAAATACGACGTGAACGCGCGGTCGAACTTATCATAGTCCGCTTCGCTCTTGACCAGGATACTCCTGCAGAGATGATAAAAACGCAGGAAACTTGCCCCGGCAAGCCCCCGGCAGAGGGCGTCGCAGAGCGTCATCCATTCCTGGAGCGATACAGGCAGGCCGTATGATCTTAGAAAATAGAAGAATCCGGTAAACATTTTTAACTGCGGCTGCGGGAAGCTTCCCGCTGCAGTGCGTTCGTCAGCGCGTCAAGGTCTTCGTTTTTCTTCAGCAGGACGCCGGCGAAAGGAATTTCTTTCCGGATACAGTCGATGTCGATACCGCTGTACGTCAGGGCACGGATCCAGTCGATCAGTTCGCCGGTTGCCGGTTTTTTCTGGACGGCCGGCAGGGACCGTACCCAGTAGAATGCGGCGATGGTCTGGTTCAGCAGATTTTCTTCGATCTTCGGATAATGGACGGATATAATGCGCCGCATCAGTCCTTCGTCCGGGAAGTCAATATAATGGAAAATACAGCGGCGAAGGAACGCGTCCGGCAGTTCTTTTTCCGCGTTGGACGTGATCAGGATGACCGGACGGTGCTTCGCTTTGACGAGCCGCCCTGTCTGCGGGATCGTGAATTCCATCTGGTCCAGCTCCCAGAGCAGGTCGTTCGGGAATTCCAGGTCCGCCTTGTCGATTTCGTCAATCAGAAGGACGCAGCGGTCCGGCGATTCAAATGCTTCGCCGACCTGTCCCAGATGGACGTATTTTTCTATATTGTCAACGCCTTCCGTCCCGAACTGGGAATCATACAGGCGCTGCACCACGTCGTAGACGTACAGGCCGTCCTGCGCTTTGGTCGTGGATTTGATGTTCCAGATGATCAGCTTCATGCCCATGGAATCGGCCACGGACTGTGCCAGCATGGTCTTGCCGGTTCCGGGCTCGCCTTTCAGGAGAAGCGGTTTTTCCAGCGTCATGGCAATGTTGACGGCGCTTAAAAGCTCGGGGGATGCAACGTATTCTTCACTTCCTTTGAATTCCAGATTCATAGGTTTTTCCCTTTTTGTTTTCTATCCGGCCGCGGGCGGAGCCGGACCGGGGTTCTGAAGGATGTTCGGTAATTGCTGTAACAAGTATATCGTGTCCGGGCTTTACTTGAAAGATGATCGGAATCATGAAAAATAAGACGGCCGGGCTTACGGGTAAAAAACGGCCTGCCGCTCAGCGGCAGGCCATGTTTTTCTTAGTGACTGATCAGGATATCAGATCCTGTAATGATGTCTCAGCCTTTTTTGATCTCGGTATCGAAATCAGGTTTGTAGAACTTGCCGAGCAGGATGCTGGAAGCCGGCATATCCTCAAGAATCGGACGGGCAACCCAGGTGATGTTCATGTACTGCCGCAGGCTGATGTTCTCGGTGATTATGTTGCCGCCCCATGTGCCGCAGCTCATGGAAGAGGTCGGAGGCATGCCGTTCGTGGAGGAACCGGAGTTGCCTCTGTTGTTGGGCTGGCGGACCATCATACGGGAAACGGGAGCAACCGTCGCCAGGGCGTCGATGTGCTGGTCATTCCAGGAGTAGATGCCGCAGCTGTGGCCCTTGCCGCCTACGTTGAAGATGGCGAACATCATCTCGATCGCGTTTTCGAAACCGCCTTCATATTTGAAGAGGGTCAGCAGGGTGGTCAGTTTCTCGGAAGAGAAGAAGTGATCCTTGCCGATGCCTTCCATGCCGCCGCCGGTAACCATCAGGAACTTTGCTTCAGCGGGTACTTCGATGCCTGCCGCTGCGCCGAGGGCCTGCGGGCTGATGGCAACAGTGTTCGGAAGACGGTGGCCGGTCTCGTCCCACATCACGACTTTGACCTTTTCCGCTTCTTCAGGGCTTAACAGATAGCCGCCTTCTTTCTTCAGGGCTTCGACTACGCCGTCATATACTTCATGGGAGATAACCAGGTTACCGTCGCAGGAGCAGCCGCTGCCGAAGTCGGAAGTCTTGGAAATACGGGTGTTCATAGCCGCTTCCGCCATTCTTTCAGGCGTATTGGCCGTATCGTCGATGATGACAGTAGCGTTGCCGGCGCCTGAACCGTAAGCCGGAACACCGGTGGAGTAAGCAGCTTTGACCATCGGGCGTCCGCCGGTAGCGATGATCAGGTCGCAGCGTTTCATCAGTTCGCCGGTCAGGGCGATGCTGGGCTCTTCGATACCCTGGATGATGTCGGCCGGAGCGCCTTCGCGGACCAGTGCTTCACGGATGATGTTGATGCACTTGTTGGTAACTTTCTTTGCGCGCGGATGAGGGGAGCAGATGATGACGTCTCTCGCCTTGATCGCGTAGATGACCTGGCCGGCAGGAGTCAGGCAGGGGTTCGTGGTCGGAACCAGGGAGGCGATAACACCGACCGGTTTCGCATATTTGGAAATACCCTTGACTGCGTCGTATTCGATCATGCCGACGGATTTCTGGCGCAGACACTCACGAAGGATCAGTTTCAGTTTGTTTCTTTTGTTCCTCTTGGTAACTTTGTCGCCGAGCCTGGTTTCGTCAACAGCTTCGTCACACAGTTCAGCCCAGGTGGTAGCGTCCGCGATCGCGGCGGCAACAGCCTGGCAGAGTTCGTCAACTCTCGCCTGGTCATAGGTTTCAATGATGGCGGCAGCTTTTCTTGCGCGGGCAACCTTCTCTTCGATCATTGTGATTTCTTCAGGGGTAACTTCATGTGCCATTGTTTTTTCCTTTCCGGCCGGGGGCCTTGAGAAATTTTTTAAAACCCGATTTTAACTGCAGGTTCCTGTTTCATCTTTCTGAGTTCATTATAAATGGCGGCCCAAAAAGCCGCCAATACCTGTTTTGAATCATGTTGATAGAGAATCCTTTATAGTATTTTTGATATAATCCCAGACCTGTTCGGCTGTCGGGGTGAGGACGTGTCCCGCGGCCCGCGTAAGGTAGACTTCCCGGGTATATGGCTTTCCGGATTCCACGATCGGGACCAGCTTTACTTTTGACTCGTCATAGGCGGGGACTTCCGGAATGACCGACAGGCCGAAGCCCAGGGAAACATACTGCATTGCGACGTTGCATTCCCTGACTTCGAATACAGGGTTCGCGATTTTCCCGTACTGGGCAAGCTGTTCGTCCAGCTGGTGCCTGAGCGCGCTTCCGCGGTTCAGCATGATCATCGGCTCGTCTACAAAGTCCGGGAACGTAACCTTCTTTTTCCGGGCGAGCGCGTGACCCGGAGGAACAGCCAGGAACAGCTGCTGGTTCAGCGCAAGTACCGATTCGGCCCAGTCGCCTTTGTGAAGCGAAAACCCCATATCCAGTTCTTTGTTCCGGATCATATTGAAGATGTCGGAAGAGGAGGCTTCCGTGAAACTGAAGCGGATCTGCCGGTTTTCCTTATTCTCATAAAAGCCGTCCATGATTTTCGGAATAAGCGATCCGGAAATACTGTGGAAATAACCGAGCCGGACGTTCAGGTCGATATGATTGCTCATCATTTCAATGACGCCGCGCCCTTCGTCCAGGGTGGCAAGAGACTGTTCTACATAAGGAAGAAACTGTTCGCCGTACGCGGTCATCATGATTCTTTTGTCTTTTTTGGTAAATAACTTGACGCCCAGTTCGCTTTCAAGGCTGCTGATCGCATAGGACAGGCTGGGCTGGGATATGTGCAGCGCCTCCGCGGTTCTGGTATAATGTAACATATGGGCGAGGACCTGAAAGTACTGTAACTGAAGCAGGGTCATAGAGGCTCTCCGCTATTGCTTTATAAATTAATTGTTTGATAATTTGTATCCGCAGGCATGCGTTTACTGATAATTCCTTCCTATATTTTAGCGCAGAGCGCGCTCTGTCATCCATGATTTAATTTAATGGATTCATGCAAATTTAGAAATAGTTCACATGATTGATCTCTAGTATTATGAAACTGAATGATTCTAAAAACTGTTTTGGGGGGAAAACAAAATGGCAAGAAAATATTCTCTGGCATATCTCACCATTCCTGGAACTGATCCTGTCGAACAGATCCGCATCGCGAAAGAGACAGGCTATGATTTTGTCAGTCTCCGCACCATTCCGATGCATCTGCCGGGTGAACCGGAATTCCTGATCGACAAGGACCAGGCATTATTTGAAGCAACAAAAAAAGCGTTAAAAGACTATGATATGAAGCTCATGGATATCGAGCTTGCGAGAATCCGTCCGGATCTCGATATCGCGGAATATGAACCGGCGTTTGAAAAAGCAGCGGAACTGGGCGGCACGGACGTGCTGGGCAGTGTCTGGACCAGGGACAGGGCCTTTTATATGGAGAAGGTCGCGATGGTCGCCGAGATGGCGAAGAAGTACGGCCTGAAGTACAACGTCGAATTCCTTCCCTGGGCAGGCGTCAGGAACCTGCAGGAAGCGATTACGATGGTCGACGGTATCGGTGCGGACAATCTCTACATTATGGTTGATACGCTGCATGCGGGACGCGCCGGCGTGACCAAGGAAGAACTGGCCAGGACTGATAAAAAGTATTTTAATTTCATCCATCTCTGCGACGGACCTGCCGGCCCGGACGGAGACGTCGTGCTGGACAACATCAAGGACGACCTGATGCTGTATACGGCCAGGGAAGCCAGGTTCTATGTCGGCGAAGGCGATATTGACGTAGCGGGCATGGTTGCCGCGCTGCCGGGCCTTCCGATTTCCATTGAGCTCCCTCATCTTGAGCACATGAAGGAATTCGGAGCGGAAGGACACGCCAGGAAGTGCCTGGAAACCGCAAAAGCGCATTTTGCTGAAAAAGGCGTGGAATAAATCAGATCTTTACCGGTTTTAATAATAAAGAGGTACGCAGAACGAAAGGAGTACGGCCATGAATGTTGATATCAATACCAGAATGATCACGCTTCTGGGAACTCCGCTCAGCCAGTCTTTTGCAGCCAGGATGCAGAATGCCGGCTATGAGGCGGCGGGGCTGAACATGCTGTATTTTTACAGTGAAACGGACAACGAGCATCTGGGCGATATCGTCAACGGTCTTCGCTATATGCCGTTCGCGGGTTTCGCGGTGACGAAGCCGAACAAGGTGGAAGTCCTGAAATATCTGGATGAACTGGATCCGCTCTGCGCGAAGATGGGCGCCAGCAACACCGTTGTCAAAACAGCCGACGGAAAACTGATCGGCTACAACACGGACGGGATCGGTTTCTACAAATCCCTGACGGAAGAAGCCGGCGTCAACGTCCCTGAGACGACTTTCTTCTGTTTCGGCGCCGGCGGCGCGGGACGTGCCATGTGTTCGGTCCTTGCCTACCACGGGGCGAAGAAGATCATTATTTCCGATTATTTCGATGCTTCCGCTGACGCCCTGGTGAAGGACATCAACGAGAACTTTGCGCCGGTAGCCGAAAAATGCGCTTTTGACGATTACAGCCGCATCGCGGAATGCCAGGTCGTCATGAACGCCAGCGGCGTCGGCATGGGCAAATCGATCGG
>JAEEGL010087360.1_pt1 | contig 20618 bp, 16 predicted proteins | sample 9134231 | NCBI WGS metagenome assembly JAEEGL01 (sample SAMN16246548, study PRJNA631951) | gut metagenome | biome: gut microbiome; feature: rumen; material: fiber-attached | host: Bos | place: Iran: Karaj | collected 2018-10
AGACCGGATACACCGTCCACTTCTCCCAGTGGGACGACGCCGAAGGCGGGTCCGCTGCGTCTGTGGAGTCCATCCGCATGGAGACTTGGTTTTGGGCTCACTTCGACCAGACCATCAACACCTTCCCCGTGCACTTCAGGGTCGCCTCCGACAGCACCGGGCTTGGAAGCGTCTCTGCCGCGACCGGCGAGAAGGCCGACTACGTCGTCCCCTACGGAACCAACGTCTCTATCAGTGGAAATGGAAAGGTCACCCTCTCCTTCGAGAACGACTCCAGCACCCCCGAGGCCGCCGATAAGACCGGATACACCGTCCACTTCACCCAATGGAGCGGCGCAGACGACAGGGGCGCCGCCACCCCGAAGATCGTCACCGAGGAGACCTGGTTCTGGGCCCACTTCGACACCAGGGGACTGCCTGTCCAAGTCGAGATCAAGTACCTTTGTAACGGCGCCCCGATCCAGATCGACGGGAAGAACCTCGACTGGGTAGCCACCTCTTACCTGGGCGACGATGCGACCGTCAACTACAAGCAGAGCTTCTCCGACGACGTGGCCCGCAAGCTGGACGGCGCCTACGAGCTGACCAAGGGATGCATCTACCTCCCGTCCGGCAAGGGCACCAACCAGGGCGCGACCGTAGTGTACCAGAACGTCGACACCCAGCGTATCGTCATCCAGTTCGAGTTCGACAAGAAGGCGACCTACATCCAGCGCAACATGGTCTATCCTAGCGGAGCGAGCATCGCTTTCCCCGTCGCCGAGATGCCCGAGGCCTGCGGACTCGACGCCGTAATGACCGTGACCGCCGTCGACCCCGCCGACGTCGGCAAGACCGCCAAGGTCAGGATCGGAGACCCAATGGGTGACTTCTACGGCGCCGGCCAGACCGGGTATTGCAACGGGTATCCGTACAAAGTTGTCGCCGGCCATTCCGGAGGGCCGGACGACGTCAGGGTCCTCATCGACGGCGGAATCAACGTCTGCGACGACATCGACGAGCCGCTGCAATTCTATTACGAGTTCGTCTGAGCCCGAACAAGCCCGGCGCCCCCTAAGGCGTGCGGGCCCCCTTCCTCTTGATTCTCTTCGTTTCCATGGGCCCCGTACAGCCGCACATCCGACATCTCATCGGGGTACCCATACCCTCACCGTGTTCCGCTGGATCGTTATTGCCCACACCGGGAAGCTGAATGGGGGGGGGGGCTTCCCCGACTCTACATGCCCGCGACCGTTTGTCGTCGTCTCACGGCGGCGGCCAAAGGCCCGGAGGCCGTGGACGCAGTCGGAGGCCGAGATTCCTGCAGGGGGCCTGCCGGACGCGGACGTCCTCCGACCGCGATTTCCCCATACATGGTCGAAGAAGCGGGGAACCCGGTGGCTGTGATTCTCTCGCATCCGTTAGTTAGTTAGGAAGTTAGGGCGGACCGTCCTGTCGATGCCGCTGGGCCATGCGGAGTCCGTCCCGCCCTCTTCACCGGGTTGTTGGTTAGTTAGGACGTTAGGCCTCCCCCCTCGCCGTATTGCGACATGGGAGCAGGCGTCCGTCGGCCTGGCTGACCTGCGATGGCAATGTGATCTCCGCACCGAATCCTAACATCCTAACTAACTAACAGGCGCCTCGAAGGAAAGAGGCCGGGCAAGGGGCATATTTGGATATATATCAATACGAATAATCAGCAATAATTGTATTAAATACTGCATCCATCCGTTTTCCATGAAGCCATGCGTCAACAATGCGTTCATGAGCGGCTACGTCTCCTCCATATTCAAGCCCGGGGCGGTGGTGGTCTCGAGCGGCACCCGCGGGGGCGGGAAGACCCACTGCGCCGTGTCATTCTGCCAGGCCATCATGGAGGGGCGCTACGAGGGCGCCCCCGAGCATGTGTCGCTGCTGACCAACGTGATCTTCGTCCGCAGGAACGCCGCGGGGGGCTTCGACACCGCCGCGCCCCCGGGGGTCCGCACGGTGACCGCCATAAGGGACGTGTTCCCGCTGGCCGCCGACCTGCTGGAGGAGTGGGGGAGGAGGGGGACGATGACCATACTCCTGCTGGACGAGGCCCAGAACTTCCTGCTGGGCGAGATGAACGGCGAGGGCGGCCTGGGGCGGTCCATGAAGGTCTTCTGCGGGATCCTCCGCAAGTTCAACATGATGCTGTGGCTCATCACCCCGGCCATGAGGAACCTCTGGCCGGCCTTCCGGAACTTCATCGACGTCGACTCCGACCCCGCCAACGTGACCTGCTCCGTCGTAAAGGACGCCGGCGAGGCGAGGAGGTTCCTCGCCCAGGAGGGAATCGACGCGGACCCCCGCTCGGTGGCGTTCGTGACCCCGGGTGCGCATGCGAGGACGATACCCGTCCACGTGCCCGAGACCTCGTGGACCAGGGACCCCGAGACGCTCTCCCCCGGGGAGTACGCCTACGACACGTTCTCCTCCGCCGACTTCCGCCTCGGGGACGGGTTCCCGTTCGGGGACTTGGTGTACGCCGTGAGCGGCCGGTCGAGCTACGAGATGGTGCAGGCGATCCGCGACTTCTACGAATCCATGGGGAAGGCGGAGGAGGGCGCCGCGAGCGTCTCCGACGAGGACAGGGAGGCCATAGTCAGGTCGTACCGCGACGACGTCGCCTGGAGGATGCACTGCCTCGGGTTCACCCACAAGCAGATCGGGCAGGCCTTCGGGGTCACAGACAGGACCTCCCGGAGCTGGATCTCCAGGATGAGGGATGGGGGGCGCTCCGAGCAGGCCCCCGAGGAGGGGCGACAGGGCCTCCGCCCGCAATCCCATTCCAGCAGGGGGCGGAAGGAAGGAATGCAGGGGGCCTCCCGCGTCGGGTATATATCTATCTTCAGGGGGCCTTTTCTCAGGGCCACAGCAGGGTTAAGGGTTCCTCCTATCCGAAGCTGTTAGGGCGGCGGCCGCCCGCCGTGGCATGATCTGAACGGCTCAAGGGGCGAGTGACTCATGCATGCCATCCGGAAGATCCCTAGTCGGCGAGGCTCCCCAGTGGCTCGTGACGTGGTCGTGCCGCGGTCGGAAAAGGCGCCCCCGTCCGGAGAGGGGTCAGAAAAAGAGGAGGTCGCCGGCCCCTTGTCGATATTAAAGAAAGACGCGGTCGGAAAACGCCCGCTTCCGACCGACGGAAGGGCGGGGCCTTCCGCCCCGAGGTTTCAGAGCACGATGCGGAATACCAGTCCCGACCTGCTCAGTGTAACGCTCAGCAGGGCAGGCCGGGACATCCCGTCATCCTTGATAGATGGGCGCGGACACCGACACCATATCGCCTAAACCGTAGACTATAGCCATCTGTGCGAAGTCGCCGGCGTTGGTGTTGGGCAGGGTAGTGTCCATGTAGGCCCAGGCGCCGTCCTTGAGCCCGTACTGGGCCCAGTAGTTGTAGTAATAGTATCCCGTCTCCGGATCGACCACGACATTGCCTTCGTAGTCGGTCTTCACCGCTGTACCGATCCCGAATAGGGTTCTGATTCCGTATCTGCTCTCCTCGTAAGGGGTGTTGCAAGCCGCAGTGGCGGACTTGAGCCTCTCGGCCATCGTGGACCCGGTGGCGTCGCTGATGTAGAGGAACAGCCCGGACGCGCTCTGGATGCAGAACACGGTTCCGTCGGTCCCGCCTCCCCATGCCTTGGCGTCGGAGACGGAAGGGACGTCCACGTTGTCAGGGCCTCCGGCGACGATGCCATAAGGATACACGGTCTCGACGATGACGTAGAAGAACCCGACCACGGGGTTCTCGCTGGTCATCATAGAGGAGACGTCGAGGTCGGAGAGGGTCCAGGCGCCGTCCTTGTAGCTGTAGAGGCTCCAGTACCCGCTGAAGTCCTCGGTGCTGGCGAGCCCGTTGATCTCGTTGACGAACATGCCCCATGCGTTTTCAGTAGTAGTGAAGGTCACTCCCGGGCCGGGGCTGGCGATGCAGTCCGCGATGGTCTCTCCGGACCCCTCGGTCCAGAAGTACACGCCGTACTGGTCCTCGACGAGGATCTTCGCGGCGCTGGCCGGTTCTTTCACCAGAAACAGCTTCCCTGCGGCCCCTGAGAAGGCGTGGCCACGGAGGTTGTCCGGGGTGGCCGGGAGCTTCACGGAGCCGTCGTAAAACGACAGCCCGTAGAGGGCGTAGTCGCCGATGGACTCCAGGCCCTCCCCGAAGACTATCTCCTCTATGCCGGTGCAGTTCCCGAGGGCCTTGAACCCCAGGTCCCTGACATTGGACAGGTCCACGGACTTCAGGGTGCCGCATCCCAGGAGCGCCTTGCTCCCTACCGACTCCACCGCCAGGGTCCAGCCCTTGTAGGCCACCGTGCACGGGACCGCGGAGGGCGCCCCCTCGTATCCGGTTATGGAGGCGGCGCGGGAGGAGGCCGAGGTCACGACGTAGCTGATTCCGTCGACGGAGAACCCCTCGCCGTCCACCAGGTCCTCCAGCATCGCGAGAGTCCTGTCCGAGCCGGAGTAGGAGTGGCCGCGGAGCTTCAGGGACTGGTCCATCGCCTTCCCGTCAGGGCCAACGAACTTCAGGCCGTGGAAGGCATCGGGGCCGATGTAGACCAGGGACCCGGGAAGAGAGACGCCCTCCAGTGCGGTGCACCCGCTGAAGGCGCTCTTGCCGATCTTCCTCACGCCGTCCTCCACCACGAGCTCCTTCAGGCTCGTGCACTTGTAGAAGGCGTACTCGCCCACCACGGATATGTTGCCAGGTATGGTCAGGGCCGTGAGCCCGTAGCAGTACGGGAACGCCTTTAACCCGACCGAGGCGACCGTGGACAGGTCCACGCTGGACACGCCGTTGTTCTTGTAGAAGGCGTTCTGCCCGATGACGGCCTCGTGCCCTGAGAATGTTATGGACGCCATCCTCTTGCAGGCGCTGAAGGCGCTGGCCCCCAGGACCACGCCGTCGCCGGGGATGTCCAGGGACGTCAAGCCGCACCCGTAGAAGGCGTAGGCCCCGATCGACCTCACCGTCTCCGGGACCGCGAGCGTCCTCAGCTTCGCGCAGTTGGCGAAGGCCTTCATGCCCACCGACTCCACGGAACCGAGGTCGACGGACGCCAGCGTGGGGCAGCCGTAGAACGCCTTGGCGCCCACGGAGACGACCGGGACTGGGCCGTCGCCGTACGGGACCTCCGAGGGGACCACGACGTCCCTGGGGGCGTTCTTGTAACCTACGAGTTCAGCGGACGCGGGGTCGGCGGATAAGACGCGGTAGACGAGGCCTGAGTGGGAGAACTCGCTGCCAGCGAGGACGGGAGGATCCCACCTGGCGTAAAGTGATTTGGAGGCGTTCACTGGAGTGGAAAAGTCCCAGAGGTCCCCGTCCACATCGTACCAGCCCATGAAGGTTTGCCCCTCCCGGGCAGGGTCGGTAGCTGGCGCAGGGACGGGGACGGGACTGAACTCGCAGACCGCCTCGGCGGTGGCGAACACCTGCGCCCCGTCCTCCACTCCATCATAGAATGTCACTATGGGGAACCCACGCATCACGCGACCAGCGATATCGGAGTCGGACAGCCCGCAGATGGAGCAGTGCGTCAGGCCGTCCCCGCCGACGGTGTGCCCATGATTTGCTTCGGGGTGCTCGATGGAGTAGCGGAGGCCGGCATCGTAGCCGGTGAGATCCCTGTTGGCGGCGCCGTCGTAGGCACCGGACGCGCCGGGTGCTATGTATCCGTGGGGGTTGTAGACTATCAGGACCACTACGTTCTTCCCGCCGACGACGTGTGGGAACTCGTGGTAGGGGTTGTTGGGGACGGACGGGACGGTGGTTTTAAGGGCCTTGTACTCGGCCAGGCCGGATGCGAGGGAGGCAGGTATGCTCTCGCCCATGTCCTCCTGGTCCAGCCAGTATTCCCAGCGGCCGTCTATGACGGATACCTTGTATGTCCCGTCCGCCTGCTGGTCGTAGAACGTCCAGACGGCGTACATGCTGTTGTCAGACCGGTTGAAGTACTGGAACTGGTACTTGTAGGAGTCCGTGAATCCAGGGGCCAGCGCCTGTATCTCCTCGGCGGTGAGCGAGCTCTCCACGGGAGTGGCGGGCCACTTCAGCTCGTCCTCCGCATCGTCACCGTCGATGGGGACCGAGGACGCCGGAAAAGCCAAAAGGGAGACCAAAGCGAGCGCAGAGAACAGGATCAGCAGCGCCGCCCCGCGGAATCTGTCGCGGTGGCCATTGTGTTGGTTGCATATGGATGGACCGTTCATCCGTGCGGTATCCGCCTTGGATACTTTAACCGTATGTCTGACGGCCCATAGGCCTGCTGGTGCTTGACCGGGGGGGGGGGGGGAGGACGTTCTTCCCGTGCCATCGGCAGTGGGCGTACGCCGGCAACATGCAGGCATGCTGCAGCGAAACTGGCCGGGGATTCGTGGTGGCGCCCTCATCGAGCACGGACCGTGTTTGACCCTTATGCCTTTTCACCATTCGTGTCTTCAAGGGTCGACTGATTGTCGTCAAGGGCCACCTTGAGGACACGTCGGACCCCCTACCCTTAAAAACGAAATTATCGCATGTTCCCCTGCCCATGAGGACAGCACCCCTAGGAACGGCACGTTCAGCCGTGAGAATGGCCGCGGCGGACGTAAGCCGCGCCGAATGGGGAATGGGGGCCGGGGCCCCCGGTTTGATCAGATCCAGGCCAGGACGCCGTCGGCCTTGGCGAAGGAGTGCCCGCGGAGTCCGTCGGCGGTCCTCTGGACCTCGGACCCGCCGCGGTAGAACTTCACCGAGTGGAAGGCGTACTGCCCGACCTCGGAGAGGCCGTCGGAGAACTCCACGAAGACGAGGCCGGTCAGTCCGCGGAAGGACTGGGCGCCGATCTTCGAGACGGAGCCCAGGTCCAGTATGGCGACCTTGGAGCACATGTAGAACGCGTAGTCGCCGACGGTGGAGACGGACGCCATCCTCACCGACTCGAGCGAGGAGCAGTTCGCGAAGGCCTTGGACCCTATCGACTCGACGGGGCCGAGGTCGGCGGAGTCTTCACGCCGCTGGTCCTGGGCAACCAGGCCGACCACGGCTCCCTCCCCGAGGAGGTGGTCAACCGCTCCATGACCGTGACCATGCTCTACTGCCCCGACTTCCAGCTCCCCATGCGCCCCGACCGCGACGAGCTGAGGGAGATCCGTGACGAGCTCTACGCCGTCAGGTGCCTGTGGGAGTCCGGGCAGGACATGGGGGAGATAGGGAGGGCCTTCGACGAGTGCATAGAGGAGCTGCAGGACCCGGACGGAATCGTGGTGGGAGGGACCCCCTACGTCTTCAGGAACCGGATCCGCGACATCATGGGCACCATGTACACCGTCTCCAAGCTCATAGGCGTCGCCCCGTCCGTGGTCGAGGCGATGGGTATGGCCCAGGAGGCGATCAGCCACGACGAGAAGGACAGCGAGTTCGGGGTCCTCTTCCGGTCGCTTGTCACCCTCATGAAAGGCAAAATGACCGAGAGCCCGCTGCTGGGCCCCGCTGACGCCCTGTCCCTCCTCACGACTCGGGAAATCGCGAAGGAGTACAGGGAGGAGCTCGACCTCATGGGGGAGCTGCCGCGCTACGCCACCGTGAAGACGAGCAGCGTGACACGCATGCTGAAGGACCTGGGGTTCGTCCTCAAGAGGACCCCCAGCAACACGAGCCTCCTCACCGGCTCCGGCATGTGGTCCGTGTTCCAGAAGGCGATGTACAGGTACGGCACGGAGGAGGACCTGAAGAAGTTTGGGAGGGAGCCGCTTCCCCCTGGCCCCGGCTCTGGGCATGTCGCGGCGCAGGCCGAGGAGGGCGCCCATGGCCAGAGCCGAGGCGCCCGCCCGGGCCCTCCGCCGGGAGGACCTGTCGACGGTCCGCCTGGGGCGGAGGCCGTTCACGGCGAGCATCAGGTACTACGAAGCCTTCCAGGAGGGCAGGCTCAGCGAGACCACCATGGAGGTGGACCTCCGCAGGCTCAGGAGCTTCGCGGCCTTCTTCGAGGGTCTGGCCGAGTCCGGGGCGTGCGGCTCGGTCGACCCTCGCCGCATGGACGAGGCCACGGTGAACGAGTTCCTGATCTGGATGAGGGAAGAGGGGCTCAAGGAGTCGACGGCGGAAGGATATGTGAAGATACTGAACCGTTTGCTGAGCCTCTTCGGCAACCCGGTGATCGACGATATGCGCAAGAAGCCGTGGATGTACAGGTTCCCCAAGGCCCCCCGCGACACCCCGATATCGGCCCTGAGCCGGGAGGAGCTGCAGGCGGTCATCGACGCCACCTACAACCTGGCCGGATGGTCCGGGGAGGCCTTCAGGGGAATGCTGGCCCTGGCTTTCGCCACCGCCGCGCGCCCCAAGGAGGTTCTGTCCGCCCAGCGCGAGGACCTGGACCTGGAAGGCCGGCAGTTCTACGTCCGCCACCCCAAGGGCGAGGGGACGTGGGGGGTGCCGCAGTGGGTCCCGATCGTCCGCGAGGACATGGTGCCGCTGATAGCGGCCCTCCTCGAGGGGAGGGCGAGGACGATGGGCGAGCAGGGGGGTCTCCTCCCCCCTACCTCTTCTTCAACCCCCTGACCGAGACGCCCTACTCGTCCACGGCTATGCGCAGGGTGAAGCGCAAGGTCGAGGAGCTCAGCGGGGTGAGGTTCTGCATCAAGGACATGAGGTCGACCTTCGCCACGCTCACCGTGAACGACGACGTCAGCCGCATCGGCGCGGTGTCCGCCCAGCTGAGGCACTCCAGCACCGAGACCACGCTCCGCTACTACGCCCGCATCAACCCCGAGGAGGCCATCCGCAAGGGCCTGGGGGACGCCTGGACGGAGACAGCCATAGACGTCCGCCGAGACGGCCCCTGACCCGGCTGAAACCCCTTCCGCCCCCCTTTCCCGGGGGGCGGCCAAACCTCCGAAACGGGCGTTATTGAATTTGCAATAAATACGGGAGATAATCATAATTTCAAGCATCATATTTTCATTTTATAATATAATAAGCATCTGATAATTTAAAAAACCGTAGAAAATGATGCCGGATTCCAGGAGGGCCGGCTCCGGGAGACGTTGGACGACACATCCAACTGGCGGACGGAAGGCCCCGAAGAGCCCAATAGCCGCCGAAATCGCGTTATTAATTATGCAATAAATACGGATAAATTACTAGGAAATTCCATATAGAATCCACATAATTAGCACATAACATCCTTATAACAGGCGATTTCATGTAAAAACGGCGAAATCGGCCCGAAACCATTGGCTTTTGAAAATGACAATCTGGACAGGTAAACGAGCGGACCCGCCGGGATTCGAACCCGGGTCCGAGGCTCCGGAGGCCCCCATTCTATCCAGACTATACTACGGGTCCTTAGGAAAAGGTAAGAGGTTTGGCCGACGGGCGGCTCACTCCTTGTTGAACTCGGTGTAGCCGCAGCGCCCGCACGCCTTCCGGTCCTTGTGGACCGCCATGAAAACGCCGGGACCGCACTTGGGACAGACGGGCTTGACCCTGACGACCTTGTCGCCTTCGACCTTGTATGCGTCCTTCTTGCTGACAGAGGACTTCTTGGCGGCTGCCTTTCCTGCCATCCGACTCACTCCTCCGCGGGCTTCTCGGCCTTGGGGGCCTCGATTCCGTTCCTCTTGAGCAGGTGCTCGCGGTCGAACTCGAGCGCGGCATCCATGCTGGCGTAGACCTTGGCGTATCCGGTGGACTTGCCCCTTCCGTATACGGACTCGATGCGGTCGATGACGACGCAGTTCCTCTTGGACTTCATCATCTTGGCGATCTCCTCCGCGACGGCGTTCCTTCCGGGGGTGGACTCCCCGTCGTGCGCGACGGTGAAGTAGACCTCCGTCCTTTTCAGGAGAGGGTTCTCTCTCTTCTGGGTGATATCGATCTTCATTAGATCTCCTCCATTCTAGCGACCATTTCGGCGGCCTTCATTTGGATGGACTCGTCCGTGGCGACGAGCATCATGCATTTTCCGGGCCATCCGTAGACGATCCTGGTCCCGGGCGGCGACATGACGATGCACGGCAGCAGCGCCAAATCCTCCTCCCCGTGGACCAGAAGCAGCCTGCTTCCGGACCCTTCGATGCTCCTGCGGACGGCGGCCGCCAGCTGGGCGGTTATCGTCCCCGCAGGGTTGACGACCTCGTCCTTCGCCTCGTCCTATACGAGCTCGGCGAACTCGGTCATCTCACGGCGCTCGGTGGACCCGTCGTATATCGACAGGTCGGGCACGATGCCGCGCCTCCTAAACGTCAGGGATACCACGTCCCCGACGGTTATCAAAGGGGTTTCGTCACTGAACGACTCCAGGTCGGAATCGTACAGCTCAATACCGAAAGGCTCCTTGAACTCCTCCCTCAGACGGGGAGGCAGCGCCAGGTCCTTCTCGAACATGAGTGTCAGCGTACCTTGAGGGCGTACTTGCCGTTCTTGGATATGCCCATGGCCTTAGCTATGTCGGACTTCTCGAAGTCGACGACCGCGAGATACCCCTGCCACTCCCTGGTGAGCTGCCCGCGGCAGTAGGGACAGGTGTGCAGGTCGGCCTTCTCCGCCTTGAGCTGCTCGGAGTCGACCAGCATCTTGCAGTTCTTGCATGCCAGCAGGTTCTTGACATCGCTCATCGGTCTCACCCTTCGCCTTCTTCTTGTTGTCCTCGTCCAGCCACTGGAGCTTCCCGAGGCCGATCTGGCGCATGGTCAGGCCGATCTTGCTCTCCTGCGGGTTCTTCTCGTTGAGGTCGACGCTCACGACCCTGGCCCTGACCACGTCGCCCACCGCGAGGTACCTTCCGCTCTCCTTTCCCACGAGCCTCTGGTTGTTCTCGTCGATGTCCACGCGGTCGTCCATGACCTGGCTGACGTGGAGGAGGCCGTCCAGCGGCCCGAACCTCACGAACGCCCCGAACTTCACTATCTCGACGACGTTGCCCTCGACTATCTCGTCGTTCTCGGGCCTGAACACCACCTGGTCGAACTTCACGGCCTGATGGACGCCCCCGTTCCCGTGGACGATGCGCCCGGGCCCGACCGGCCTGACGTTCTTCACGAGGACCGTGAAGGACTTGTCCGCGCCGAACCTGCCCCCGTAGGTCTCCCAGGTGAGCTTCTCGACGATGCTGTCGATGTCCTCGCCCAGCTCCGCCGGCGGGATGCAGACGAGCCTCTCGACATCGGTGATCTCAGTGTACATGAGTGATCCTCTGGTTGGCAATATGCCTATTATATTTAAATGGACCCCTGGCCGCGATCACATGTCGGGGAACTTCTCGCGGTACCTCTTCATGCAGACGGAGACCATGTCCTTGGCTTCGTCGGGCCCGAGCATCTCCTTGGTCTCGGTCACCTTGCCCTCGAGGGCCTTGTACACGGAGAAGAAGTGCTTGAGCTCGTCGACGACGTGCTTGGGCAGCTGGTCGACGCTCTCCAGGTCCCTGAGGTAGCGGTCCTTGGTCGCGACCGTGATGACCTTGTCGTCCTGGTCCCCGCCGTCGATCATCTTCAGGAGCCCGATGGGCTTGCACTCCACGAGGGTGTTCGGGTAGAGGGTCTCGGTGCAGATGAGGACGATGTCCAGAGGGTCGCCGTCGAAGGCGAAGGTCCGGGGGATGTACCCGTAGTTCCAAGGATAGGCGGTGGAGGTGGAGAGGATCCTGTCGAGGGCCAGCAAGCCGGTGTCCTCGTCGATCTCGTACTTCACCTTGCTTCCCTTGGGGATCTCGATTACGGCCGTGAACTTCTCGGGCTTGACTCTGTCCATGGGGAGGTCGTGCAGTATCATTCGTATCGTCGCGCGGTAGAATATGAACCTATTTTATACATGCGCCGTCGGGCGCGGCGCACCAGGCGCGGGATGCCGTCCTCGTCGAGATAGCCTACCCCGAGCGTGTCCACGGGATTGGCCACCGGCCTTCCGGACGCCCTCGCCGCGCACTCCGCCCCGAGGTCGCAGCAGAGGGCCAGCACGACGTCGTAGTCGTCCCTTCCCCCCAGGCGCTGCAGCGCTTTGGACATGAAGCACGCCGCAGACGCCGCCTCCGTGCCGATCACGTCGACCTTCTCCGATTCGAGCATCGCCGCCGCCTCCTCGGCTTTCTCCTTTCCTCCTACGCCGCACAGCCTGGCGCAGGTGGTGCACGTCCATATGAGCACCCTCTTCCCGCGGAGGCCGTCCTGAACGCTCCCGTATCCTTCGCCCGGGACCATTACCATCATGCCTTTCCATACGACGCGCTGCGTATTTCGTTGTTCTGCACCGGGCGTGTAGCAATATATTTTAACGCAATGGCGCTAGCGGGCGCCAGGCAATCACATGACTGAGGAATTGGAGCTCGTACCTGTAGAGGATATCAAAGTCACCAAGGGAATGACCGTGGACCAGATGCTGAGGGCGATGGGGCGCGCCGGAGGGTTCACCGCCCAGAAGCTGGCGGACGCCACGGACATAGCCGAGAAGATGATAAGGAAAGAGGGATGCCTCAAGATCCTCTCCTTCCCCGCGTGCATCAACGCCACCGGGACCCACGGGGTCATCGTGGACATGGTGAAGAACCACATGGTGGACCTCATCATCACCACCTGCGGAACCCTCGACCACGACATATCCAGGACCTACGAGGACTACTTCAAGGGCGACTTCATGATGGACGACGCCAAGCTCAGGGAGCAGTACTCCATATCCAGGCTCGGGAACGTCCTCGTCCCTGACGAGTGCTACGGGGAGGTCCTTGAAGGCGAGATCCTCCCGATGTTCGACGAGATATTCGACGGGAAGGACTCCATGACCACTCACGAGATCATCTGGGAGGTCGGAAGGAGGATGAACGACGAGGACTCCCTGATGTACCAGTGCTGGAAGAACAAGGTCCCAGTTGTGGTCCCCGGGATCACCGACGGGTCGTTCGGATGCCAGCTGTGGATGTACTACCAGACTCACAGGAAGTTCAGGATCGACCTCTTCGGCGACGAGCAGATGCTGTCCGAGATGACCAACCACGCCGAGACCACCGGCGCCCTCATGATAGGCGGCGGGATATCCAAGCACCACGTCATCTGGTGGAACCAGTTCCGCGGAGGGCTCGACTACGCCGTCTACCTGACCACCGCCGAGGAGTACGACGGGTCGCTCTCGGGCGCCAGGCTGAGGGAGGCCGTCTCCTGGGGGAAGGTGAAGGCCGACGCGAAGAAGATGACCGTCGAGGGCGACGCGACCATCACCCTGCCCCTGATCTACGCGGGGCTCGTGGAGAGGCTCCTCTGAAACCTTCCGGGGCGCTCCCCCGGACTTTTTCCATTTTCGGCCAGCCCTTGGAAAACTATATCAACGTTCCAAGGCTGGAACGCACGCTCATCTGAAGGTGCAACCATGGACAAGATCCTTTTCCTGCCCGGAGACGGAATCGGGCCGCGCATATCCGAATCCACGCGTCGGATCCTTTCCGCCGCATGCGACGGGCTGGAGTTCGTGGAGGGGGACGTCGGGGCCTCGGCTTACGAGAAGACCGGGTCCTTCCTCCCGCACGAGACCATGGAGCTCACCCGGGAGTGCGGGAACGTCCTGTGCGGGCCCATGGACCTGAGGGCGTTCTCCTCCAAAGCCTCCCGCGATCCCCTGAGCACTTTGCGCGTGCAGCTCGACCTCTACGCCCTGTGCAAGAGCTTCCGCACCCTCTCCGACGACATCGGCACCCCCGGGGTGGACGTGGCGCTGTGGTTCTGCAGCCCCGTCATGGGGAGGGACTCCGTCGAGACGGAGGAGCTGGAGGGAATAACCCTGACCAAGTACGTCAGGAAGGCGTCCTACGAGAGGATGATGGCCGCCGCGAAGCGCCATGCCGAGACGGACGGGAGGACGAGAGTGGCCTGCGTGACCAGCGACATGTTCCCGGAGTCCAGCGAGATGTTCAAGGACTGCGCCAAGGACGTTTTCGGGGACGGATTCCAGCTGACCAGCGAGGACATGCACAGGTGGGCGGCCTTCGCGATAAGGGACCCTTCCAGATACGACACCGTGGTCGCGGCGGACCTCTACGGGCGCGTGGCGGGAGGGATCCTGGCGGGCCTCACCGGAGGCAACCACCTGTCGCCGAACGTGTTCGTTGGGGACGGACGGGTGCTGGCCGACTCCGGATGCGTGAAATGCCAGGCCGACGAGGAGCATGCCAACCCGACCTCCATGATCATCGGCGGGTACATGACGCTGTTCGGCATGGGAAGGCTGAAGGAGGCCGAATCCGTCATGGACGCCCTCTGCGGGGCCTACCGCGCCGGGGAGAGGACCCCCGACGTCGGAGGATGCCTGACCACGGAGGAATTCACCGCCGCGGTCGTGCGCCGCATCTGAAACGTTAAAAAGCCCGTCAGGACATTATCACGCATGAAGGATGCAGGGCACAGGGCGTGCGTCGAAGCCGCCCTCGACAACGAGCCCGGGGAGAGGACGCCGGTCAACAACTTCGCCCTCGCCACGGCGGCGCACAGCGCAGGATACAAGGTCGACGCGGCGAGATGGGACCCGAAGATTTCAGCCAGGGTGTCCGTGGACTATTCCATGAAGACCATGTCCGACTTCGTGAAGCCCATACTGGACTCCCAGGTGCCTTTCGTAGACCTGGGGATGGAGGTCACGTTCCCGGAGGACGACTACGGCCGCGTGCCCAAGCACATCGTGGACACCGCGGAGGACATAGACCGCCTGGAGCTCTTCGACCCCTACGATGCCCGCCAGTGCCCGAAGTTCACCCGCGTGTTCACCGAGAGCCTGGAGGAGACCGCCAGGATCCTTCCAGAGGACCTGCACGTATGCGGGCTCTCCTGGGGGCCCATCACCACCGCGGGATACGTCATGGGCGTGGAGAACATGCTCATGAACACCTTCATCGACCCGGACCTGGTGAAATCGCTGATATCCAAGGTGACGACGCTGGTCTCGGACATGCAGAGGCGCATGATCGACGCCGGTGCCACGGTCATGTGGATGGCCGACCCCACCTCCTCCCAGGACATCATACCCCCGGACATGTTCGCCGAGTACTCCAAGGAGCACATCCGCAAGGTGGTATCGGACGTGAACGCGATGGACCGGTCCGTGCCGACGTTCGTCCACATATGCGGAAACACCCTGGAGACGATGAAGCAGATCCCGGAGACGGGGGCGGACTGCCTCAGCTGCGACCACGCCGTCGATCCTGGGAAGGCGAAGGCCAACGCGGCCGGGAAGTTCGCCATCATGGGGAACGTGGACCCCGTCCTGCAGATGATGTCGGGCACCCCGGAGTCCGTCACCCGGGAATGCTACAGGATACTGGACGCCGCGGGGCAGGACGGCGGGTTCATACTGGCGCCGGGATGCGAGACCCCTATAACCAGCCCCGACGAGAACGTGGCCGCCCTCGGCAGGGCGGGACGCGAATACTGGAAGGGCCGGCGGCGACGGCCGCCTTCTGGCCTCTCAGAAAGTAATAAATAGACCTCAATTATACGAGGGTTCACTGCAAGGGTAGTCAAGCATGGCCAACGACGCAAGGTTGAGGGCCTTGTCCTTAGTGGTCCGTGGGTTCAAATCCCATCCCTTGCACCATTTTTCACACTAAAGTATCTGCGGTCGCCTTTTTCACATTCAAAGATGTGGCCAGGAGGTTGCAGACGCTGTCCCCGCCCATGCGCCTGTCGCGATCCGGACACACATCCAGACTGCCTCCATAGGGTCTGTCCCGATGCCGAAGGGGGAGGCCGTCCCCCCTCAGCATCCTCCGCAGACATCACACGTTCATGCGGCGCGACGAAGTCATCCGAACAGGGAGCTCCATGGCGACGACGCCCCCACCACGAAGTACTTCCTGATCTTGTTCACGGTGTAGTTGTAGTCGAACACCTCCCCGAGGTCGTACCCGGTGCCGGTGGTCTCGCAGAGGACGTACTTCTTGCCGCTTATCGTGACGACCTCGTCCCCGTAGTTGTCCCTGTCGTCAGGGAAGTGTATAGACGCCATCGCGTGGTCGTAGAACACGATCAGCGCCGTGTCGTATCCCATCGCCTTCATCAGCGTGCAATACAGGATGGACGAGTCCTCGCAGTCCCCTCCGCCGTCCCAGAACGTCTCGGCCGGATACTTCCAGTATTCCTCCGCATGGCGGGACACCTCGTCGTACTGGTACGGGATGGTCTGAACGCACACCATCACGAACTCGGCGAACTCGCGGTCGGTCATGGACTCCTGCTGCTTGTACTTCAGGAGCTCGGCGCACATCAGCTTCACGTACTTGTCGTCCACGGTGAAGTAGGGGGACACGTCGGAATTGTACTGGAACACGTTCCTGGCCTTCCCGTTGCTGGTGTACTTGTAGACGTCGCTGTACTTGACGTCGAACGATATCGTGTATTTCTTCGCGAACATGGACCAGTACGATGTCCCGTACTCCCAGGTGACCGAGAATTTGACGGACTTCTCGATGTACAGCTTCATGATGCAGTGCACCGGCTCGCTGCTGTCGACGAGCGTGACTATTCCGTTGAGGTCGGATCCGAACCTGACGCCGTTCTCTAACTCCTTGGTGGTCCCGTCGTCCAGCATGACGGTCACCGGGCTCTTCAGCCCGTAGTCCTTGAAGTACAGCTCGCTCTCCTCGTAAGTGACGTACTCCTCCGAGGAGCGGGCCTCGTACAGCTTGTCGGGGGTGGGGCGGTCGTCGACCAGCGTGCGGGAGCTTGTGACGAGCTTCCCGTCCACGTACCATCCGCCGAAGTCGTAGCCGGAGGCGGTCAGGGTGAGCGCCTTTCCGATCTTCGCCGTCCCGGGATCCGCGACATGGATCCCCCTGTACGCATAGACCAGGGGCTCGAACTCGGTGACCGGTTCGAAGGACAGCGTCCTGTCGAGCGTGTAGGTCAGGTTGACCCCGTTGCTTGAGGACACCATCCTGAGGGCGTAGTGGCTGCGGTAGACGTACTGGACGTCCTCCTCGGACTCCCATACTTCGCACAGGTACGACCCCTTCTCCCCGAAGAAATTGCCGGTTATCGTCTCGTTGCCTTTGTAGACATAATCAAGGTCGTCTTCGGAGTCCTCGTCCGTCCAGTAGTAATCGGTCTCGTCGATGTAGTCGCCTCCGAACGGCCCGATGCCGCCGATCTTGAGATGTGTGTCGCGCTGGACGTAGTACGCGCCGTCGTCGTAGGCGGCATACTGCCAGGACATGGTGCCGGAGTACTTCTTCTTGAAGAGGAACGAGTCCGCGTACCCGTCGATGTCCATCACGAACCCGATGCCTACGAGGTTGTCCGCCCAAGAGGCATAAAGGACCAGGTCCCCCGTGGTGGATGCGAGTATCGCCCCGATGGGCACCGTGCACGCCTCGTCCGTGTACCACCCTTCGAAGTACTTGTCTCCGTTCTCCGGCACAGGGAGGTCCGTGTATCTCCCGGAAGTGTAGCTGGAAGGGGCCTCGCCGCCGAGGACGCCTCCGTTCAGCACATAGGATATGCCGTATTCGACTCCGGGAGTAATCTCCTTGCCGCCGTCGTCGCTGTTCTCGTCCATCGGGGCGAGAAGGATTACCGCGCCCAGTATCGCCGCCATCACGACGATGAGGGCGATGAGTGCCGCTCCTCTTGACATACAACTACAGCAAGCCGTTTCCGTGATTTATAATTGAATACCTGATCGTTCGAACTCCGGCCATATGCACGCCGCCGATCCTTCTCATTCAGCAGCCGATCGATGACGTCGACGATACGTCTAAAAATGCGCCTTGGACGGACGACCCCGAGGTAATTGTAAAATATGCTTCTCTTCTCGACCGGAAGCCGGGGATTCATGTCGACGAGCACAATACCGTTAATTATCCGACATAACCATGGCGCGGCGTGACCGACGACAGCTATTTCGACGACATCCTCTCGGACTATGTGGATAAAAGCCCCTTCCCGTTGGATCCCGGACAAAGACCAGGGACCGCAGAGGGCGTCGCAAGGCTGTCTGAGCTGGCGTCGGCGTTCTCGTGCCCCGTTCGCACGGCGGCCGCGTCGGTGTTCGCATACGCCCTGTCCCGCTTCATCGGAAGCCGCGACGTCGTGTTCACTGTCTCTGAGGACAGTCGCCGGTTCCCTATACGCGTCGACTGCGGCGACAAGAATGCGGAAGGTTTCGTGTCGTCGGTGAACGAAGCTATTGGAAAGGCCTCCGCCACGAAGATGTCCTTCTCACAAGAGGACTTCGAACGCTACGACATCGGCCAGGACGTGGTCTTCGGCGAGCTGAGGACGGACGAGAGGACCAACCTGGCGTTCAGCAACGACGGGGACTCCGTTAGCCTGTACCATTCCTCACGCGTGTCGGAAAAGACCGCCGGACGCTTCCTGGAAGTCTGCAGGAAGGTGGCGGAGGGGCTCCTCGAGAAAGGAAGGCTGTCGTCCATAGACTATCTCGACGAGAAGGACCTGGAGCTATTGGACTCCCTCAACGACAACGTCGAGGAAATGAGGTTCCGCAACCTGTCCGAGATGTTCGAGAGCACCGTCTCCGAATGCCCCGACAGGACCTTCTGCAGATATCTGGACAGGTCCATGACATACGCCGAGGCCGAGAAGGTCACCCGCGCCTGCGCATCGGAGCTCCTGGAAGCCGGAGTGGAGAGGGAGGAATGCGTCGTCATAGCCATATCGAAATCGGAATGGTACCTCCTGGCTCCTGTGGCCATCGTGCGCTCGGGCGCCTGCTACGTGTCCATCGACCACCGCATGCCGGACGAGATGGCCGCGATGATGATCAAGGAGACCCGGGCCAGGATAGTGCTGGTCGACGCTCAGACCAAGGAGCGCATGTCGAAGGTGGCCGGCCTCTTCGGATGCAGGATAATCGACGTCGCCGACTTCGGGAAGAAAGGAATGTCGCGCGAGCTCCCCATGGACGCAAGCCCCGGGTCGATCGCATGCATACAGTACACCTCCGGGACCACCGGCGTGCCCAAGGGGGCCATGGTGCGCCATGCCGGCGTGATCAACATCATGACGAACGACGACCTCCGGTTCAAGACCGCCAGAGGAGGATGCTTCGCGATAGCCTCCACCCCCAGCTTCCTCGCGTTCCACGTCGAGTTCTGGAACTGCGTCTACTTCGGTAAGACCGTGGTGATCGTCCCGGATGACCTGCGCTACGACATCGCGTCCCTGAACAGGTTCTACTCGGAGAACGGGATCGACACGGCGTTCCTGATAACGCCCCTGGCCAAGCTGTACGTGTCCAATGTCGAGAAGAGCCCCCTCAAGACGCTCTCCATCGGAGGGGAGCCGACCGGCTGCTTCGAGTACGACCTCGACGTCGACCTTAAGGAGGGGTACGGATGCACCGAATGCGGGTGCATCGCATCCACGAAGGTCCGCGACAGGGCCGACCCCAACAGCGTCGGGAAGGTCGCAATCAATACCAAGGCCTACATCCTGGACGACGAGGGGAGGAGGGTCCCTTACGGGGCCGTCGGGACCCTGCACATAGCCGGGCCCGCCCTGACCAAGGGCTACCTCTTCCGCGACCAGGACGAGGCCGCGTCCTTCCGCAGGAACCCGTTCTGCGACGAGCCCGGGTACGAGAGGCTGTTCCGCGTCGGGGACACTGCCAGGTTCCTGCCGGACGGCACCCTGGGGGTCCTGGGGCGCAAGGACGGCCAGGTGAAGATCAGGGGATTCCGCGTGGAGCTGACCGAGGTCGAGACGGCGATCCGCAGATGCGAGGACGTGGTCGACGTCTGCGTCACCGCCCCCAGGGTCGGAAGCGGAACCCGCAGCCTCGTCGCGTACATTGTTGGGAGACGGGAATTCAGCCAGGAGGAGATTGGGAGGATAGTCCGCGAGACCAAGGCCGAGCACATGGTCCCGTCGTATGTTGTGAACATGGAGAGGCTCCCGATAGGGAGGACCGGAAAGATAGACAGGAAGGCGCTCCCCGTCCCGGAGCCGGCCGGAAGCGGGGCGGCGCCCTCGGACGGCCTGGAGAGGATCGTCTGCGAATGCATGTCGAAGGTCCTTGGAACTCCCGCAGGGCCGGACGACGACTTCATCGCCCTCGGCGGGGACTCCTTGAAGGCGGCCGCGATGGCCGTGTCGATCTCCGCCGACCCGGGATGGCCCGAGGACAGGCTGCTGAAGAGCGCCGACATAATAAGGCTCCGCACGCCCAGGAGGATGGCGTCCGAGGGCAGGACCAGGCTGATATGCCCCAGGAGGTTCGATTTCAAGACGGGATGCCCCATGCCGGACGGGATGATGAACTTCTTCCTCAACGGGACCGAGGGGCAGGACTTCCTCCTGTCGTTCGCAATCGCATGCGACGGATGGACCGACGTCGAGAGGCTGAAGGAGGCGGTCTTGGCCGTCTTGAAGGCCCACCCTATCCTCGGCTGCCGTTGCGAGGTCCGCGACGGGGTCCCGTGGGCGGCGTTCGGGTCGCCTGTAAAGATAGGGTTCTCGGAGAGGGACGTCTTCGACGAGGGGGAGGCGCCTTCGGAGCCCATGGACATCCGTCGGGAGGCCATGAGCAGGTTCACGATATGCAGGAACAGCGGCGGATACGGCGTGCTGGTGGACATAAGCCACGTAATATTCGACGGGTTCTCGGTGAATCCGCTGGTCCGGTC
>JAEEGL011185321.1_pt1 | contig 20618 bp, 15 predicted proteins | sample 9134231 | NCBI WGS metagenome assembly JAEEGL01 (sample SAMN16246548, study PRJNA631951) | gut metagenome | biome: gut microbiome; feature: rumen; material: fiber-attached | host: Bos | place: Iran: Karaj | collected 2018-10
ACCTCCAAGCCGATCGAGATCACTTTCTGGGCAAAAAATGATACGAACAAGACCCAGACGGCGATCTACAACAAAGCGATCGAGGACTTTCAGAAGCTGTATCCGAACGTGACGGTCAATATCCGTCTGTACACGGATTATGGCCGCATCTACAACGATGTTATTACCAATATCGCGACCAATACGACGCCGAATGTATGTATCACCTACCCGGACCATATCGCTACTTACCTGACCGGCAGCAACGTTGTCGTGCCGCTGGACGATCTGATGGCGGACGCGCGCTATGGGCTTGGCGGCAGCGAGCTGCGTTTCGAATCCCCGACACAGGCACAGATCGTACCGCAGTTCCTCAGCGAAGGAACGATCAACGGCGTGCATTACGCGATCCCCTATATGCGCTCGAGCGAGGCCTGCTACATCAATAAGACCTACGTGGAAGCGCTGGGCTTTACGGTACCGGATGTGCTGACCTGGGACTTTGTCTTTGAAGTGTCCGAGGCGGCCATGGAAAAGAACGAAGACGGAACCTTCAAAGTCAACGGACAGAAGGTCATGATCCCGTTCATCTACAAATCGACGGATAACATGATGATCCAGATGCTGAAGCAGAAGGGCGCCGGCTATTCCGAGGAGGACGGGACGATCGAGATCTTCAACGATACGACGAAGGATCTTTTGAAGATGATCGCGTCTCACGCGAAAACGAGAGCGTTCTCCACCTTCAAGATCGACAGCTATCCCGCTAACTTCCTCAATGCCGGCCAATGCATCTTCGCGATCGACTCGACGGCCGGCGCCACCTGGATGGGCAGCGAGGCACCGCTTTCCGACATCGCCGAGGATCAGATCGTCGATTTCGAGACCGTGGTGCGCACCGTGCCGCAGTTTGACCCGGCGCATCCGTACATGATCTCGCAGGGCCCCTCGATCTGTATCTTTAACAAGGCTGACGATCAGGAAGTCCTGGCTTCGTGGCTTTTCGCGCAGTATCTGCTGACCAATGAGGTCCAGATCGCCTACGCTGAAACCGAAGGCTATGTCCCGGTCACGACGAAGGCACAGCAGAGCGAAGAGTATCAGGATTACCTCTCCCGAGCGGGCGAAGACAATTCCACCTACTACGATATCAAGATCCAGGCCTCCCGGCTTGTCATCGATAATACCGAATACACCTTCACGACGCCGGTCTTCAACGGTTCGGCCTCGCTCCGTGACGCGGCAGGGCAGATGATCGAGAATACCTGCAAGGCGGTAAGGCGTAACCAGACGGTGGACGATGCCTTTTATGACACGCTGTTCGAAGAGGTGACGAAGCTGTACCGTCTAAACCGGCTGGGCGAGGGCGGGTCCGCTTCCAGACAGGAGCTGGGACCGATGCCGACCATGTCGGTCGTCGTGCTGGTGACGCTCGTTGTCATCTGGATCATTCTCGGCGCGATCTATCTCCGGGAACAGATCAAGATCCGCAAAGAGAAAAACCGTTGAGGCGGCTTGGACGAAACGGCTGAAAATATGCCATTTTGACGAAAATGGCCCGGTGTGGTTGATTTATCGCCAAATGAGCGTATAATTGTTTATGTTCGAACTATTTCGTCAATGCGACGACATAAAAAAGAGGAGAGAGAAAAATGAAAAAGTTTCTTGTTCTGCTGCTGGCCGCGGCGATGGTCCTGTCCCTGAGCGGATGCTCCAAGGACAACGGCGGCGATGCCGCTGCAAAGCGCAACGTTAAGTCGGAAGGTGTTATGACCTATGCCGAGTTTATGGCTGCGCCGATGGATTCCGAAGTCGTGGTCGAGGCGTATGTACAGGGTCATCAGTCCTGGTGGAACGATACGATCAACGTATACGCGCAGGACGACGACGGCGGCTACTTCTTCTACAACATGGCCTGTTCCGAGGCGGATGCCGCGAAGCTGGTCGAAGGCACCAAGATCAAGGTTACCGGTTACAAGGCTGAGTGGTCCGGCGAGATCGAGATCATCGATGCTACGTTTGAGTTCTGCGATTCCGAGTACAACTGGATCTACATTGCGGACTATGTGACCCGGTATCTTGGAACCGACGATCTGGCAAAGTACATGAATAAGAAGGTCGCGTTCGAGGGCATGACCGTTGAGCCCAGCACCGACCCGAACGGCAATGAAGTCGCGTTCCTGTACAACTGGGACGGTTCCGGCAGCCATGACGACAACAGCGACCTGTACTTCAATGCTTCCTACGAAGGTCAGACCTACACCTTTACGGTCGAGTCCTACCTTTGCGACAACACGACTGAGGTCTACGCGGCTGTTGAAAACCTGAAAGTCGGCGATGTCATCGAGATGGAAGGCTTCCTGTACTGGTACAACGGACCGAACCCGCACATCACCGAAGTTACCGTAAAGTGATTCAGCGGTTAAACCGTTACAAACCAAATGCAAACCAAAGCAGCCGTACATCATCGTACGGCTGCTTTTTTGTCTATCGGGATCGTTCCGTGACCCCTAAACAGGCAGGGATGAAAAGCAGCGCACTTCGTGGTATGATACGTACAGGGTATGTACAGGGTACGTACAAGGGCACGTACACGATACGCACAAAATGAAAAAGGGTAAAGGGACATGGTAACTGGCAGAATCATTCAGCGGGACGATCCGGACTTCGCTAAGCTGAGCGCCTTGTACCGGGAGGCGTTTCCTGAAAACGAAAGGCTGGATCTGGAGCGCTCGCTTGACAAGTGGACGGAAGGAAACGACCTGATCGCGTTTGATGAGGCGGAGGGGAGCGTCAAAGCGTTTGCCGGCTTTGTCTGGATGCTGACGAAGGGCGATCTTTCGCATATTCTCTACTTTGCGATCGCAGAGGAAAAGCGAGGGCGGGGACTTGGGAGCGAGGCGCTTGACGCGCTCAGAAAGCTGTACCCAGGGGAACGCATCATCGCGGACGTGGAAGACCCGGACACGGCCTGCGACAATGCAGCGGAGAGACGAAAGCGAATCCGGTTTTATGAACAGGCCGGTTATCACCTGACGGACGTTCGTTATCTCTGGCAGGATGAGTTTTATATCATGATGGTGTCCGGCGGAGAGCTGACAAAGGAGGAATTCGAAGCGTTCTGGGAAGGCGACGAGGAAAATGCCGTCACATACCCCGAAGAGAGCGATTGTGGTATAATAGAGGAACACGGAAACAAGTAACAGGAGTCAGCGATGGAATATACGAATCAAACGACAAAGGAGCTTCTCGATCAGCTCCATGAGTGGGAGGAAAAGACCGGAGCGTACCGCTTTGCGCTTACGATGATCGGGCTGGATGCGAACCAGCATCCGCCGGTGGACGGGAGAGCGCTTCGCGAGCGGCGCACGCAGGTGCTTCGGCAGGAGCTGTTCCGCCTGCAGCAGGATCCGAAGATCCTTTCGGTGCTCAAGGAACTGTCCCGCCGGGAAGGACTGAGCCAGGTTGATCAGCGAATCGTGGAGCTGCGGCTATCCGCTTTGGAGAAGACGGAGAAGGTTCCGGAAAACGTGTATCTGGCGTTTCACGAGGCGCTCGCGTCATCCGAGGCGGCCTGGCAGCGGATGAAGGGAAAAGCGCCGTACGAGGAATATGAGCCGTACCTTCGGAAAGTGGTCGAGCTTCAGAAGGAGCTGACTTCGAGCCGCACTGAAGGCGAGAGCAAGGACGGAAACGCGATCTTCGAGATCCTGCTTCGGGACCATGAGGCCGACTGGGGCATGGAGCGCTATGATGAATTTTTCGCGCAGGTCAAGGAGCGCATCCTCCCGCTGATCCGAAAGATCCAGGCATCCGAGCCAATCGACGGAAAGGCCATCCAGGGCGACTTCAATCTGGAGGCGCAGCACCGGTACATGGACAAGATCCTTTCCTACCTTGGCTTTACCGAACGCTGGGGCAAGATCGCGGAATCGATCCATCCGCTGACAACCGGCATCGGGGAAAACGACGTGCGCATCACGACGAAATACCGCCCAAACCATATCGTGAAGGGCGTGCTTTCCACCGTTCATGAGTGCGGGCATGCCTGGTATACGCACAATGTCGATCCGGAATTCGACGGAACGGCAATCGTGAGCGGGATCTCGGCCGCGATGCATGAGAGTGAGTCAAGGCTTCTGGAGAATCATATCGGGCGCTCGAAGGCGTTCTGGGAAGCGAACTATCCGGCGTTGCAACAGATGTTCCCGGAACCGTTTGCTGCGATGCCGCTGGATGAGTTCTACCGCTCCATGAATGCATCCGCTCCGTCACCGATCCGCACCGAAGCGGACGAGGTGACCTACCCGGTCCATATCCTGATCCGCTACGAGATCGAACGCGACCTGTTTGCCGGAAAGATCAAGACCGAAGAGCTTGAGAAGATCTGGAACGAGAAATACGAAGCGTATCTGGGCGTGAAGGTGCAGAACTCGGACGAAGGGATCCTGCAGGACATGCACTGGCCTTACGCGTATTTCGGCTATTTCCCGTCCTACGCGCTTGGAAGCGCGATCGCAGCCCAGATCGATGGGGCGATGCGGCGCGAGATCCCGGTCGATGAGTATCTGAGGAGCGGTCAATTTGAGAAGATCACAACGTGGCTTAAGGAGATGGTGCAGCATGACGGCTGCCTGCTGTCCATGGACGAGATCCTTTTACGAGCAACGGGTGAGACCTTCAACGCGGAATACTATTTCCGCTATCTTGAAGAGAAATACGAGTCGCTGTACGGACTGCGTTAACTGAAGTTTGCTGGGTTTTCGGCTGAAAGCAAAGAGAGAAAAGGCCGAAGACAGAAAAGAGGTGAGACGGTTGAAAAAACATCATTGGATCTTGCTGCTGGTCCTGCTTTTGGTGATCGTGGGACTGGCAGGCAGCTGTGTCTATCTGTATGAAAAGAACTTCTACGTCGATCATTTCTATCCCGGAACGACGATCATGGGCGTGGACGCGTCGGATCGGACGTTGTCAAGCGTGCTGAGGGAGATCGAGAAAGACCGGGTCGGCTATGAGCTGACGGTCAGCGGCATGGCCGGTGAGGACAAGATCGACGGCAGCATGATCGGGATGAGCTGTGATTATGAGACACCCGCGGCGGAGCTTTTGGCCTCGCAGGATGCCTCAAAGTGGTACAAGCTGAAGAAAACGACCAACGTCACGATCGATGTGCCGACGGTCTACGATGAAGAAAAGCTCCGGGAGGTGCTTCAGAACCTTCCCTGCCTGCAGGGAGCGGATGAGCCCAAGGACGCGTACATTATCGAGAATGCGGAAGGGCTGCTCGAGATCGTGCCCGAGGTCTATGGCAACACGTTTGACCGGGAAACCGTCATCCGCGAGATCATGATCCTTGTGGAGACCGATTTTGCCGCGCTGCAGAGCAAGAGAGGCGGCGGAGTCATGACAAGCGCATACGCGGTGCCGGATGAGTATTATGACGTGCCGCAGGTGTTTGCCGACAACGAAGAGCTGGTGCGGGAGGTCGAAGAGACCAATCGGTTCCGCAAGCGCTGCGTCACGATCGATCTGGACGGCGGCGCGTTTGAAACGCTCTATCTCAGTCAGGTCGCGGAGCTGACGGAGGATTACGAGATCGTGATCAGCCGCGAAAAGATCGATGAATATGTGGCGTGGCTCGAGGAGACCTACGGAACGTATCAGACCGAGCGAACCTTTACGGACGTGAAGGGACGGGTCATCAAGACCGGCGGCAATGAGAAGGATACCTTCGGCTATTGGATGGAGACGGAGGAGACCGCAGATACGATCTACGCGGACCTTCTCGATATGCGCACCGAGGAGACATCGGTACGGGCTTCCTGGATCCTGGCCGGCAACGGACGCGATGAGAAGCTGGCGGATATCGGGGACACCTACATTGTCATCGATCTCACGACTCAATCGCTCTTGTACGTGATCGATGGCGAGATCTTCCTTGAGGAGAGCGTGGTGAGCGGCATGGACAGCGTGCCGGAGCGCCGCACGCCGGAAGGCGTCTTCTGCGTCTGGGGAAAGATGGAGGATGTGGATCTGATCGGGGAAGACTATGTCTCGCGCGTGCAGTACTGGATGCCGTTTACCTACGTCGGCGAAGGCCTGCACGATGCGCCGTGGCGGAGCGCTTCGGAGTTCGGTGGCACGACCTACCTGAACAACGGATCGCACGGCTGTGTCAATCTCAAACCTGAAGTCGCGAAGCTGCTCTATGAGACCATTGAGATCGGAACCCCGGTTCTGATCTATAAAAGCAAACCGGATGAGGCGTAAGCCCCATCCGGTTTTTTATGGTGGAATGTGTGGTTGTTCAGGTTTGTATTGGTTGAGTTTGGAACGTCAGTTGTGCCCGACGGAGGTGTATTTGAAGCCTTCGCCGTGGACCTCGCTCGAGTCGAGGATGATCGTGAAGGCGGCCGGATCGGTCTCCTTCAGCGCCTCCTGCAGGGTGTAGACCTGCTTGTCGGAGCAGGCGCACATGACAACGTGCTTCTCGTCGAACTGATAACCGCCCTGGCCGGTGATAAGCGTACAGCCGCGGGCGATCGTTTCATCGATCAGGCGGGTGACTTCCTTGCCTTTCTCCGTGATGATAAGGAGGAGCTTGCCGGCGTTGGCGCCGAACATGATCTTATCGATAAAGAAGGCCACAAGGTAGTTGATAATGATGCCGTAGATGACGCCGTCGACATCGTCAAACAGCAGACCGCCGATCACGACAATCACAAAATCGCAGGTAAAGTTGATCATGCCAAGGGCGAGGTGAGGCTTTTTGGCCTTGATCGCCAGGGTGATAAAGTCGAGGCCTCCGGTGGAGGAGCCGGCTTTGTAGATGATGCCGTATCCGACGCCCTGAAGCGCGCCGGTGCAGATCGCGGAGAGCATGCGGCTTCCTTCATAGACGGGAAACAGCGGCATCAGGTAGTCGACCATCAGCGACGAGATGATCATGCACCTCACGCTTCGAAGGAAGAACCGCTTTCCCAGCAGCTTGTAACAGATAAAGGCGACCGGAATATTCAGAATGATCGTGGTAATACCGATCGGGAAACCGAAAAGACGATGAATGATCAGGGCAATACCGGAGAAGCCGGTCAGCGGGAAATTGCTTTGCACGGCGAAATTGTAAATGCCGGCGGAAATCAGAAGGGAACCTGCGATCTCGCAGCCCATCGTGTACCAAAAGTTCTGGGGAAGTTTTTTCATAGACACCTCAATTATATAATTAGCATATGATAAATGCCGGATTATCCTTGTTTCGTATGCGGACAGCTGTTTGCGGTGCGCGGACACGCACGGGACGAGCTCAAGCCGCGTGACCGTCGATCGAAGTGGTTTTAAAAAGCTGACAGCAAACAAAAAAAGCGAAGGTGATCTAGTAAAAAACTAGTATAATCGCCTTCGCTCTTGTCCTCTTATTATATCTCGTGAGCGTACGAAAAGTCAAGCAAATTTCTTCTTAAGACAATCTTGCAGTTGTGCGGTGGATGATGTATTATAGCATTAACATACATGTTCATGGGGTATAGACAAAAGCCTGTTTGGCTGTTGGTACGAGCGGGTAAAGAAAAAAAACGCATTGCCCTCTCAAAGGACTCGGAGGTAATATTGAAAAATAAGTCTTTGACAGAGATGCGGCAAGCTTACCCGGATGTCAATTCGGCGTTCTGGTACGCAGTCCGAGCTCACCGGGGACAATTCAGAAAAGACATGAAAACACCTTACATTCAGCACCCGGTCGAAGTAGCTGAGATCGTGTGTACAATGACTAGTGTTCCAAGCGTGGTCGAGGCCGCTTTGCTGCACGACACCGTGGAGGATACACAGGTCAGGATCAATGATATCGCAAGGCTTTTCGGCGCTTACGTGGCCGATCTTGTTTCGGACGAGACGGAAAACAAGCGCAGACATCAGGATGCCGCAGAAACCTGGCGCCTTCGCAAGGAAGAATCCATTCGAAAAATTGCCGGAGCGGGAGCCGAGGCAAAAATGATCTCCCTCGGGGACAAGCTCTCGAACCTGAGGGCGATCAAGCGCGCCCTTTCGGAAGTGGGGGACGAGGTGTGGACCTGGTTCCACAATCCCAACGTGTCGGATCAGGCCTGGTATTACCGGTCCATGAGGGATCAGTATATCGGCTTGAAATCGACCGATGCCTGGAAAGAGTATTCTCAGCTGATCGAAGAGATCTACGGAGCAAGAGCGGCCAACGTACAGACCTACAAAGTCGTGGAAGAGGAGCTTCCCGAGGAGGAAGAGGAAGAGCTCCTTGAAGAACCGGAAGAGAGCGCGATCGATGAAACCCCGCTTGACATCTCGTCGCTTGAAGACGAAGAGGTGTAAGCAAACCGTTTATCAATACACAAGAACACACAAAAAAAGGGACTGTGAATATTCACAGTCCCTTTCGTTGTCAGGGAAGAATCTTAAAGACCGAGATCCTTGAACTTGTCAGCGAACAGCGTGTAACCGCCATCGGTATCCGGGTCAGACTTGTAGTTCTGCGGAGCAGAGTTCTGACGGCGGCCGCCCTTGGCGTTGCGGCGGCGGGGAGCGCCCTCACCGTTGGCTTCCTTGTTGCGGGGAGCCTTGCTGCCTTCCGGGTTCGGCATCAGCGCGCGGATGGAAAGGCTGATCTTCTTGTTGGTTTCGTCGATCTTGATAACCTTAACTTCAACGTCCTGGCCAACCTTCAGATAATCGTTGATATCTTTGACAAAGGTATTGGAAACTTCAGAAATGTGAACGAGACCCTGGGTGTTTTTGTCGTCAAGAGCAACGAATGCGCCGAACGACTGAATGCCGGTAACCTTACCTTTGATAACCTGTCCTACTTCAATAGCCATAACGCGTACCTCCTCAAGGACACCGATCCGAAGACTGAAAACACAAGCTGCTTGCGCAAGCGGGATCTCCTCTTTATCAGAAGATCCGGCCGAAGGCTCAAGACAGCGGCGCAATCACCAGCCGCAAAAAGTGCCTGGCTGCGATGTCCGAAATAATAGCTTGAATAGTATAACATAAACCCCTTGGTTTCGCAAGACTGAAAATAGGACAAGTAAGCGGTGGCGAAAGCCCTCAAAAGCGTATATAATAGACAAATCATAAGGATGGGAGCTTGAAATGGACAACAACGCAGTGCGGGAGATGCTCGCGGCTTTTTCGAAAAGAAACGGCGTGTTTGCGCAGCTCTATCAGGAGCACCGGATGGAGCACACCGCTTCAAAGTCAAACGGCGTGATATCGGATGTTCGAAGGATCGACAGCGAAGGCCTCGGACTGATGCTGATTCGAGGGACGCAGCGTGTCTATCTGTATACGACGGATGTCTCAGAGAGAGGGGTCATGGCCTTGCTGACGGAAGGCCCTGGCCTGCTTGGCGCACCGGTGAGCGGGGCTGTTTCCATCGACGGGAGCAAGAAAAACCTTTTTAAAGAAGAGAGAATTTCGGCCGATCGCTGCACAGTTCAGACACCGATCCCCTATCAGCGTGCGTTCGACCACGTCACCCTGTCTGAAAAGCTCCGGGTGCTTGAGAGAGCGGAGGAAGCGCTCCGAGCCTCCTCGCAAGGGCTGAGGCTTCTTCGGCAGCGGTTTGCCTATTCGGATTCCGATCAGGCAGTGACCGTGATCGACTCAGAGGGAAGATGCACGTCGGAGCGGCGGCTGATGGGCCGAGTACGTGTCTACTACGCGCTGGAGGGCAAGGACGGAGACCGTTCGTCCTGGATGGAATATGTTCGGCCCGCCGGCTTTGAATTGTTTGACGGAAACGGCCTTGAAAGCGCGGTCGCTGCGCGGATGGCACGGGAGAAAAGCGTAGAGCACGCGGTTAAAATGGAAGGCGGAGTGATGCCGGTCGTGTTTGCGCCCGGGGAGGGCGGCACCTTCTGGCACGAGTGCTGCGGTCATCAGCTCGAGGCTCCTGCGATCGCGTCAGGAAACAGTGATTTTGTGGGAAAGATCGGCGAATGCGTTGCTTCGGAGAAGGTAACGCTCATCGATGACGGAACGATCTCCGGCGCGTACGGGTCGTCGCTATATGATGACGAGGGCAGCGCGAGACGCAGCAATGTCCTGATCGAGAACGGCGTGCTGAAGAATTATTTGTGTGATCGGTATTTCGGATCGCTGATCGGAGAAGCGAGCAACGGCTGCGGGCGCAGGGAGAACTACACCTTCGCTCCGACCGCGCGGATGAGCAATACCTATCTTGCCGCGGGGACGGATGATCCTGAGGAGATGATTCGGGAGATCCCCTACGGTCTGTACGTGAAAGCGCTCGGCGGCGGGAGCGGCGGCAGCGTGTTTTCGATCCTCTGCAGCGAAGGATATGTTATCCGTAACGGAAAGATCGCGGAGCCGGTGCAGCCCTGCATGCTGACCGGCCGCGGGGAGAAGCTGATGCATAAGGTCGACCGGGTAGGAAACGATCTGAAGATCGAGCAGGGCAGTTTTTGCGGCGCGGCCTCAGGCCTGGTGCCGGTGACCGCTTCGTGCCCGACCATGCGGATCAGCGAGATGATGGTTAGATAACATGGATGGAAAAACGATGAAAACCGAATTGGAGAAACGATTCGGAGAGAACATATTTGCCGAGATCAACCGCGAGGTGCAGCGCAAGCGAAGCCTGCGCCAAGACGCGGACGGAAGAGAGAGTGGCTCGCTGAAAACACAGACGGTCACCTACGTCCGTGCCGGCTATCCGGCTGGGGAGAACCGTTTTTACATGGGGCAGGCTGCGCTCGAAGGCGATGCGGTTGATGACATAGCAGCCGTTGCGGAAGCGCTCGCGATCGCGAGAGAGCTCCGAGAGGAAGGCGTGGTGCCGGAGACGGTCGATCCTTCTACGGAAACGATCGTGCAGGAGGCGGCGCGGGATTGGATGGAGCTCGGAGCGATCCGCGAGGTGCTTGCAAGGGTGAGAGCTTTTCTTGCCTCCGAGGGTTTTGAGAAAGTGAGCCTTACCGGTGAGGATGCCGCCTGGCAGAGCGAGACTGTCAACACCTGTGGAGCCCACACGCGTTCAAAGCGATGCGTTCTGAGGGTGCATATCGTGCGCGAGGGAAGAGACTATCTTCTGAGCGGGGACAGCTTCGAGGAGTTTGATCTCAGAGAGCTGTGCGCGCTCATGCAGGTCGAAGATGAACTCGCGGCGTGTCCGAGCTGTCCGGCTCCGGAGAGCGATGAATCGCTTCCGGCGGTGCTGATGGGCAGGGCGATGACAAGGCTGTTGATGACGGCCTGGCAAAGCTTTGAAGCGAGTGCGTACCTCAGCGGTTCGACACCGTTTAAGGGAAAACTCGGAGAGAGGATCGCTGCCCCGGTGCTTAGTTTGAAAGATGTTCCGGTCCTTGCCTGCGACGCGGAAGGAACAAGGACATCGGAGAGCGTCCTTGTGGAGGACGGCGTGATGAAAGATCTGCTCGGCCTTCGAAGCGAGATGGCAGGGCTGGGGTTTGTGCCGCGCGGAAACGCCGGACGGACCGCGAGCCTCGTGAAAAGCTACTCGCTGCGCGTGGTGCCTCGGGTGCTGATGATCGAAGAGGGAGAGGCGTCGGCGGAGGCGATGATCCGCACGATCAAGAGAGGATATGTCATTACCGAGGCGTTTGATCAGTTTCATGCGCTCGATCCTGCGTCGGGAGTCTTTCATTTTCCCTGCCGCGGGGTTACAATAGCGGATGGAAAAGCCGTAGGAAAGTTTGAAGAGATCACGCTGGAAGGCAATCTGGCGGAGCTGTTTGCGTCGGTGGAAGCGGTGGCAAAGGGACTTCACCGGGAACTGCTGACGATCACCGAGACGTTTACCGTCGCATCACCTGCGGTCAAAGTGAGCGGCATTCACCTGAGTCATTAACCGGGAAGCGGAGAAACCTATGAAAGTAACATTTACGATCGAAAAGACCGGCTGGCCGGTTCAGAAAGTCATGGACCTGAAGGAGGCGGCAACGCTGTCCGAGGTCATCGAGCAGCTTGTCGCGGAGGGCGTGCTCCCGGATCTGGGCGAGGAGATCTATCTCCTGCACCATGGCGCGAGCGATGAGGAGATGGCCGTCTACTATCCCTGCGTCAAAAAGGTCGTGCAGCTCGATGAAGAAAAGCGAACGCTGCGCCACTGGTTTAAGGCCGGCGAGGGAGCTGTCCGCATCCAGGTCTACGAAGGCTGGGCGGAGCGGCTTGCGGAGCTGGATCCGGACGGGCTGGAGGAGCAGCCGGAAGCTGCGGAAAGCGAAGAGGGCGAGGGAAAACAGGCCGCCTGGGGTCCGCGGGAGAAGGAGCTGACGCTTCTGAAGCTTATGAAGGGTCTTGGAAAAGAGAACGAGGCCGCCTACGCCAAGAGTGCCGGCTGGCAGCTCTGGCTCTATCTGCTTGGGTTTGTGCTCGTGATGGCCTATCTTGTCTCGTGCCTGACCGCGTTTATCAGCGGAGGGGCGGCCGAGAGAGGCAAAACCTTGTATGAGGTGATCGGGAACCGCGCGCTGTATTTCCTGATTCCGTCCGCCCTGTGCTTTGTTGTCGGAAAGGTCGCGGAGATCGTCTCGCTGAAGAAAAAGGCGAAGGAAGAGCCGAAAGAGCCAGACGAAACGAAGAAGGAAAACGAGTAAAACATATGGATCATTTGGCAAAACAAAAAGCCCATGGCCTTGGAAAACCGAGGCTCATGGGCTTTTGACATGTTTGAAATTAGGAATTACGGGCGAAGAAGCACGAGCGCGGCGAGCGCCTGGAATTCGGTGACGCGCATATCGCCGCCGAGAATGGAATCCTTGGTTCCGTCAACGGTCGCGCCGGTGCCTGGGCGGTGACCGCAGTGATGGTAAGCAAAGAGGTCTCCGTAAACGGTTTCCTCATCGGTCAGCACCGCTGCGCAGCTGCGAAAGTCAACGACAAGGAAGCGAGGCTTGGCTTTAGAGAAGTCCGGCTTCGGATCACCGATCGCGTGCAGCCGTGCATTGACCTCTTCCGTCAGCACCTCATCGAGCGCTTCGTCCGCGTCAAGAGGCCAGCGGTGGAGCGATCGCAGCAGGGTCTCAACAGCGGCGGGCTGAGAGTGAACCAGAAGACAGTGAGCGTATCCGAAATGCTGGGCGATGGCTTCGGAGGCTTCGGCCTCGACCGGGCCGATCGTGCCCCAGGTGTGGGAGGAGAGAATCTCCCAGACGCGGTCCTGACAGTGAACAAGTGGAGATACGGGTTTGGGTGTCACGGCAGAAGACCTCCCTTCTCAAGGATCGCGCCGGAAACCTTGCGGAAGCACTCGGCGACCTCGCGGATCTTTTCTTCACTTTCAAGCAGAATGAACTGTTCAAACCAGCCGCCCTCGAGGCGGGAAGCGGTTTCGGTGTGAGGCAGCGGGGTGAGGTCGATGCGCCCGCCGATCAGGCGGTGAACCTCCTCGGTGTCAACTGACGGGAAGGTGTAGAGCGGCATGTAGCCCGCACCGACAGGCAGCCCTTCGGCACGGAGCGCTTCAAGATAAGCTTCGCGTGTTACACCGTACTCAGCAAGCTTTTGATAGTCGAGGCGGAACAGGTAGAGATGATAGGCGTGAACATCGACAAACGCGTTTTTGTCCATCGGACGGACAAACGGTACGTCTTCGAGCAGCTCATCAAGAAGAGCAGCCCGTTTCATGCGTGTTTCGATTTCTCCGGGAAGCTTGGCAAACTGCGTTTCAAGAAGCGCTGCCTGCATCTCCCCGATGAGATGTCCCTGCGCCTTGGCAAGTGCATGGAGACGGTGGAAGATAGCCTCATCGTTGGTCGTGATGAGTCCGCCTTCCCCGGCCGTCAGGTTTTTCGTGTTCTGGCAGGAGAAGGAAGCGGCAATGCCATAGCTTCCGATCGAGCGTCCTCCGCAGCGTGCGCCGACAGCCTGCGCGGCATCGACGATCAGCGCGATGTTCTTCTCCTTGCAGAGCGCTTCAAAGCGGTCAAAATCGCAGGGATGACCGCCGATCGCAACCGGGACGATGGCTTTGGTTTTCGGCGTGATCTTCTCTTTGCCCGAGTCCGGATCGAGGTTGTAGGTGGCAGGATCGATATCCGCGAAAACCGGGGTCGCGCCGACGAACACGATCGAGGAGAGCGTCGCAATAAAGGTGTAAGGGGGCAGGATGACCTCATCCCCCATGCCGATGTCAAGCGCCTGAAGGATCAGCTGAAGGCTGACCGTACCGTTCGCGACAGGAAGGCAATAGCCGCACTCGCAAAACGAGGCGAAGGTCCTGGCGAATCGGCGGCTGACCGGGCCGTCCTGAAGATAGGGATCCGCCTTCAGCAAAGCCTGAAAATCGCTCTCTGCCGCAAAGGGCCAGGCGGGGTAGGCACTCGTGTAGGCGGGCTTGCCGCCAAACAGAGCCAGCGTGGACATGGTACATTCCTCCTTTCACAACCGCACGGTAAAGAAAAGGCGGCTTCCTCGGAAGCCGCCCTCAGATGCTGGTGGTGGGACTCGAACCCACACGTCATCTCTGACAACAGATTTTGAGTCTGCCTCGTCTGCCATTCCGACACACCAGCATACGCACCTAAGAATTGTAGCACAGGAAGGAAAATCCTGTCAAGATAGAGATGGACTCTTCCTTTTTGAGCGGTTTGAGAGTATAATAACATAGATTATCTATGTCCTACTCTATGAATAGCCGGAGTGCATTTTCTCAATGAAACTTTCCTATAAAACCACCACGCTGGCCTGTTATCTCGGCAGCGTGCTTCAGGCAGTCTCGGTCAACATGCCACCGGTGCTGTTTGTCATCTTTCAGGAGGATTTCGGGGTCACCTACTCACAGCTCGGAACGCTGATCATGGTGACGTTCTTCCTGCAGATCATCGTTGACTATTTTCTGGCACGCTTTTCCTCGCGCTTTTCAGCGCGTTTCCTGATGGTGACGTGCGCGATCCTCACCTTGATCGGCTATGCCTTCATCGCGCTCTCGCCGGTGCTGTTTCCCGGGCATATGTTCATTTCGCTGCTTTTAGCCTGTGTGTTCCATGCCTGCGGGTCGGGTATCATTGAAGTCATGACAAGCCCGATCACGGATGCGATCCCGAGCGAAGACAAGGGCTCTTCGATGGCGCTGCTGCATTCGTTCTACTGCTGGGGTTCGCTGGGTGCGATCCTCCTGACTACCCTGATGCTCCTTGCGTTTGGACGGGCGAGATGGCAGCTGATCCCGCTGATCTGGATGATCGTGCCGCTGACAGCTGCGGTGCTGTACATGATCTGTCCGTTCCCTGAAATGCTGAGTGGGCATGAGGAGCAGAACGGAAACGCATTGCTGAAGATGGGCTTGTTCTGGGCGGCCGTGATGGTGATGATCGCCTCCGGAGCCTCGGAGCAGGCGATGTCCCAGTGGGCTTCGATGTTTGCACAGAAAGCGCTCGGGGTGGAAAAGACCGCCGGCGATATCTTCGGACCGTGCCTGTTTGCGCTGCTGATGGGTTCGGGACGTCTCGTCTACGGGATCCTCGGGGACAAGCTGGATATGCATAAGGCCCTGATGGGCTCGGCGATGCTTTGTATTGTGAGTTATCTTCTGGCGGTCTTTGCACCGCACCCGGCAGTGTCGCTGATGGGTCTTGGACTTTGCGGGCTTTCGGTCAGCATGATGTGGCCGGGCACGCTTGTCCTCTCGAGCAAGGCGATGCCGAAGGGCGGGACACAGCTCTTCGCGCTGCTCGCGCTTGGCGGGGACATCGGCTGCTCGATGGGACCATGGGCGACCGGGCTGATCTCGGATGCGCTGAGCGTCTCGGGGCTGAATCAGCGCCTGCAGATGGGCGTGGACGAGTTCTCTCTGAAGGGCGGACTGCTGTTTTCCATCGTTTTCCCTGTGTTACTGATGATCTTTTTACCGATCGTGACCCGTAAGGGCAAGAAAAAGGAGGCCAAGGCGTGAGTGAAAAACTGTTGCTGGTAGACGGCCATTCGATCGCGAACCGTGCGTTTTACGGCGTGCCGATGCTGTCGAATTCCAAAGGAGAATATACGAACGCGCTGCACGGCTTTTTCAATATTCTGTTTTCAACGATCGAGCAGGAAAAGCCGACAAGGCTGGCGGTGGCCTTCGACCTTCCCGCACCGACCTTCCGCCACAAGATGTTCCCGGAGTACAAGGGGACAAGGAGCCAGATGCCTGAGGAGCTGCGCAGCCAGATCCCGGTGCTGAAGGAGATGCTCGAGAAAGCGGGCGTTTCGCTTTTGACAAAGGAAGGCTTTGAGGCCGATGACCTGCTTGGCACGATTGCGAAGCGGGAGGGAGAAGGCGGCACCGAGGTGACGATCCTTTCCGGAGACCGCGACCTTCTGCAGCTGGCCGATGAGAGAATTACGATCCGTCTTCCGAAAACAAAGAAGGACGGAACCGAATACGAGATCTACCACCCGGCTGAGGTGGAGGAGAAATACGGAGTACTCCCTGCGGGCTACCTTCAGATGAAGGGGCTGATGGGAGACAGCTCGGACAACATTCCGGGCGTGCCGAAGATCGGCGAAAAGACCGCGGCGAAGATCGTGCAGACGTTCGGAACGATCGAGAACGCGATCGCTCACGTGGATGAAGTGAAACCGCCGATGGCAAGCCGCAACCTGAAGGAGTTTGCGGATCAGGCCCGGTTCAGCCTGGAACTGGCGACGATCAAGACCGACGTGGAAGACCCGGGAGAGGTGTCACCGCTCACTGAGATGACCTTCCACACGGAGCCCTTTGTTGAGGCACTGAAGGCTGCGGAGCTGAAAAGCATTCTGAAAAAAGTGCTCGCGAGCATGCCTAAAAACACGGCAGCGGAGGGAGTGCAGACAAGCCTTGAGATGCCGGGGGATGAGGTGGCCGTGGAACAGGCTGTTGAGCTGGATCCGGCGGATACGCCCGATGAGGCGGGTGAGGTCGTGGACGGGGCGGAAGCCCTGAAAAAAGCCCTTGCGGCAGAGACGTTTTCCGCTAGAAATCCGCTCTGCATCGTGCAGTGCCGGGATGAGGAGCGGGGCGATCTCATTGGGGCCGCGATCGGCCGTTTTTACGCGGATCTTTCGATCGACGAGCTGCTTGACGTGATCATGCCTTACCTTGAGGATCCGTCCGTACCGAAGATCGTCTATGACGCGAAGAGCCTCTGGTCAGCCGTATTAAAGCGCGGCGGAGAGATCAAGGGGAAGGTGACCGACCCGATGATCGTGGCGTACCTGCTGAACGCGACAACGGGCCATTACACGCCGGACACCATCGCTTCGGTCTATGCGGATGAGATCATTGCGGCTGAAGAGGAAATCGTCGGGACAGGTGCCAAGAGGATCTCCTGGACCATGCTGCCGATCGAGGAGCGCAGCGCATTCTTCCTCAGCGAGGCCAAAGCCCTTATGAAGGCCGCGCCTGTCATGGACGCGCAGCTGAAGGAAGCGGACATGGAGAAGCTCTATGAGGAGATCGAAGAGCCGCTGATCGAAGTGCTTGCCTCGATGGAGAACGAGGGTATTTCGGTCGATACGGAGGTGCTCGATGAGATCGCGTCGTTCCTGCGAGGCGAGATCGCGAAGCTCCAGGAGGAGATCTTTGATCTTTCCGGCTACGCTTTTAATATCAATTCAACCAAACAGCTGGGGCAGCTCCTTTTTGAAGAGCTGGGCCTTCCGGCCGGCAAGAAGACGAAATCAGGCTATTCCACCTCCGCGGAAGTGCTGGAGGGACTGCGCTTTGCGCATCCGATCGTCGATCTGATCCTGCGCTACCGCCAGCTGACGAAACTGGAGTCCACCTACGCGGAAGGCTTGAAGCCGTTCGTGGAGAAGGACGGGAAGATCCACTGCAAATTCCAGCAGGCCGTGACGGCGACCGGGCGTCTTTCCTGTACCGATCCGAACCTGCAGAACATTCCGATCCGTGAAAAGCTCGGCCGCACGATCCGCCGCGCTTTCGTCCCGAAGGGGGAGGATTACTTCTTCATGGACGCGGATTATTCGCAGATCGAGCTGCGGCTTGTCGCGCACATGGCCGGGGATCAGAACATGATCGAGGCTTATCGGAGCGGGGCGGATATTCACCGCCTGACCGCTTCGGAAGTGCTGCACATTCCTTACGATGAGGTCACCTCCGCGCAGCGATCCTCCGCGAAAGCCGTGAATTTCGGTATCATCTACGGCATGAGCGCGTTTTCCCTTGCGAATGATCTTGGCATGACCAATCAGGAAGCCAAGCATTATATCGACCAGTATTTTGCCCGGTTCCCAAGCGTGAAGCGGTTCCTCGATGAGTCGGTGGAGCATGCGAAAAATACCGGCTACGGCGTGACCCTGTTCGGACGCCGAAGAGCGATCGATGAGCTGAAGGCGAAGAACTTCGCGCAGCGCAGCTTTGGCGAGCGCGTGGCGAAGAACATGCCGATCCAGGGCAGCGCTGCGGATATCATCAAGATCGCCATGGTCAAGGTGTACCAACGTTTGAAGAGGGAAGGCCTGAAGAGCAAGCTGATCGTGCAGGTGCATGATGAACTGCTGATCGAGGTCTACCGTCCGGAGGCGGAAGCGGTGAAAACCATCCTGATCGAAGAGATGCAGGGCGCCGCGAAGCTTCAGGTACCGCTCACGGCCTCGGTGGAAACAGGAGAAAACTGGTATGAAGCCAAATAAATATCCGGGTCATCTGGTGATCGGGATCACCGGGACCATCGCTTCGGGAAAGTCGACTGCCTGCCACTATCTCGCGAGTGAGAAGGGTGCAAAGTGGATCGATGCCGATCTCGTGGCAAGAAAGGTCGTTACGGATCTTGCCGAGGTTTTGGCCGGTCTCTTCGGGGCGGAGATCCTGACGGAAGACGGTGACGTTGACCGGAAGGCACTCGGAGCGATCGTGTTCAGCGATCCTCAAAAGCTGGAGCTGCTGAATCAGACCGTTCATCCGGAGACCTGCCGCAGGATCGAAGGAATGATCAAGGCGGCCGAGGAAGAGCTCGTGATCGTGGAAGCGATCGAGCTGCTGCGCTCGGATCTGAAGGATATGATCGATGCGGTCTGGGTCGTCTGGGCAAAGCCGGAGATCCGGATCGAGCGGATGATGTCGACACGCGGACTTTCGAGAGAAGAAGCCGCCGCGCGCGTGGCAAGCCAGCTGGATGATGAAGCCTACCGCTCGCTGGCGGATCGGGTGATCGCCTCGAGCGAGGGGGACGTTGCCATGCTGGAGCGGCAGATCGATGAGGCGCTTGAGTCCTTGCGGGCTGAGAGAGAATCATGATCAAGAAACGAATCGTAGAGCGGTTGATCGTGCTGCTTTTGAGTGTGACGCTTCTTTTGGAAGGCTGCGCACATACTCAAGCAGAGAGCAGCGGGTTCCTTCCGGAAACGGAGCAAGGGGAGACGTCCGGCGAGGACAGCCGGGACGGTCTGCCGGCACCCGGCGGAGAAGCCGAGGAAGCCCTTTCGATCAACGAGCTGAGAATGTGTATCCTGCAGCCGGAGAGTTTGCTTCCGTGGGACGTTACGGATAACGAGACGGCGGACTTTCTGATGCTGGTGATGGATCCGCTGTTTGAGACGGACGAGGAGGGACACCTTGTCCCGGTGCTCGCGGAGTCATTTGAGTGTGTCTCCGACGGCGGTTATATTGAGATCACCTTGAAACCGGACGTGCATTTCCACAACGGAGCGGCACTGAAGGCAGCGGATGTTGTCTACACGATCGGTCAGCTGAAGGCGACCGAAAACGTGTATCGGAGTCAGGTCGATCGTATTCTTAAGGTGGAAGCGGTGTCGGAGAAAGTCGTCCGGCTGTCCTTTGCGGGCAGCGGGATGATGCATCTGGAAGGGCTCGGTTTTCCGATCGTGCCGAACCAGTACAAGGAAGCGCTGAAACCGATGGGAACCGGTCCGTACCGGCTTGAAAAGACCGAGACCGGGCGCGAGATGATCTTTGCCGCGAACGAAGCGTATGTGAAAGGAAAGCCTTCGATCGAAACGCTGCGGGTCTATCTGGTGAGCGATGCTTCGCTGATCTTTACCGGATTTGATACCACACTCACCAACCTCTATCAGACCGAGGTGGCGGAGTGGGGGCTGTATCAGAATAACCGCCATGTGACGGTTCATGATTTCAGGACCAATCAGGCCCTGTATCTGGAATTCAACATGGAATCCGCCTTTTCGAGCGTTTTCTCGAACCGCCAGAAGATCGCACTTGCGATCAGCGCGGAGGCCGTAGCCCGCAACAGCTACTATTCAAGGGGCATCATTACCGAGACCCTTGTCAGGCCGGGAACCTTCTACAAGGAGGAGCCGAGCATCCAGTACGGATATGATCCGGAGCGGGCGAAGGATATCGAGACGGTCGGCGGCAATGAGGTCGTGATCTGGTATGACGAAAATGATCCGGTGAGCGTGTATGCGTTCGCCACGATCTCATCGGAACTGGAAGCGGCCGGACTCGTTGTCACGGCTTCGGCTGACGGACAATATGATATCGCGATTCGCAGAGAGTCCGTCACGCTGCTGGAAGCGGCCCGAATGGCCGGGAAAGAGAGCTGGATCACGGAAGCCGCGACGGAAGGAGCGGTCGCAGGCGGAGCCGAAGCGCTTGATCAGGCGATGATTGGTGAGCTGCCGGTCTATAACCTGTTCTTCCTGATCGGCGGAACCTTAACAGGCTATGG
>JAEEGL013277982.1_pt1 | contig 20618 bp, 14 predicted proteins | sample 9134231 | NCBI WGS metagenome assembly JAEEGL01 (sample SAMN16246548, study PRJNA631951) | gut metagenome | biome: gut microbiome; feature: rumen; material: fiber-attached | host: Bos | place: Iran: Karaj | collected 2018-10
CGAAGCGAGCGGCCGTCCATCCGGTGGATGGATCAGACGGCCGCGAGTGACCGAAGCGAGGAGGCCCGTGGCCGACGAGCAAGACGAGGTTCGCCGCCGGTTGCCGAAGGCAATTTTGACCGTCCGGTGAACGGTCAAAAAGGCGAAGAACGGGCGGCCTTGCGAGCGAACGCGAGCAGCCCGCCCCGTGGGCACGTTGTTCTTGATTCAAATCGATTTGTGACCGACGGCGTTTGCCGTCAGGCAAACGACTAGACGAGCCCCCTCCCGGGCAGAGTTCAGGCTAAAGGGGCTCGAAGCGAGCGGCCGTCCATCCGGTGGATGGATCAGACGGCCGCGAGTGACCGAAGCGAGGAGGCCCGTGGCCGACGAGCAAGACGTGCCCCTGAAGGTGTACCAAAGAGAACGGCTCCCATAGGGGGCCGTTCTTTTTTGCACACCATACAAAGCAGGGGCTCGAAGCGGCTTATGCACTTCGTGCATTTGCGGCCGCCCTGTGGGCGCATTGGTCGCAGCCGAGCGACCGAAGCGAGGAGGCCCACGGCAGACGGGCAAGACGGGGTTCGCCGTCGAAGTCGTTCGTTCCCTGCGTACGCATGGGACGGATGAATACCAATGCGGCGAGTATTGCCGCGATAATTATCAATGCTATGAGTTTCATATTGTTTTCTCCTTTGTTTTATCGTTTTCCGTTAATAAGTCCGCAGGCTTCGACCGGAACGGTCGAATCGCTGTAGGTGCCGTCGCCCAGCTGGCCGTGATCGTTTCTGCCAAAGGACCAGAGTGTTCCATCGCTTCTGATCGCGCAGATATGGTTTTCTCCGCAGCTGACCGATACGGCGTCTTCAAGCATCTTTTCAGGCGTTTCAAAGCCGTTCTCTCCGACGGTGAATATCAGCAGCTCCCCATCCTCGTTGACCGCCGCCACAACGCCCGTTCCGCAGCTGACGGTCTTAGCCCGATCCATCAGCTTTTTGGGCTCCGCCTCATTGCCGCCCGTGCCTCTGCCCCATGCCCAAAGCGTTCCGCCGCGGGTGATGACCGCCGTCAGCTCCTTTCCGCAGTCGACAAACGCCGCGTCATCCATGACCTTTACAGGTACGTTCGCCGGCAGCGCAGAGCCTGCTTCATTTTCAACGGTCCTGCCCATCACCCAAACCTCTCCGTTCTGCTTGAGCACCGCCGCATGCTCCGCTCCCGCGGAGACCGCAGTTACGGGATTTGTTCCCTTTGCCGCGCCGATCGCTCCCGAAATCAGCGCTGCCGCCGCCGCGGTAAGGATCCCGAGAAGATAAATGATAAAGTGTTTCATAAAAAACAAGGCTCCTTTCCTGTGTTTCGTTAACACAAGTATAAGGAGCCCGAAGGTTTTTTCGTAATCCGGTTTTTACCGGGAGATCAGCGCTCGTAGGAAAGCTCCCAGACGTCCGCGTAAGTGCCGAGCGGATCCTCCGTAAGCAGACACATCAGCACGAAACATTCATAGGGATTGGAGATGTAGAGCTCGCCCAGGAAGCAGCGCGAAAGCATATCGTTCGTTTCGCTGATAAAGCTGAAATAGCGTTCTTTTTTATTCGGGTGCTTTTCGAGCGACTGCGACCAGATGAAGAAGTTGAGAGTGATCAGATCGAACCTCGTCACCTCCGCGCCGCCCGAAAGTATCTCCGAAACGTGCTGACGGCTGAAGCGCTTGCCCTCGAACTGCGCATTGAGCGCGGAAGCCTTGCCCGGGGTCAGATTGCCGTGACGGTCGGTCGGTATTGCGGAGGAGATGATATGCTCAAGATCGCTTTCCGTGATCTCATCGGGATCGTAAACGCGCGGCGATGCCTTGACCGCCGCCACCCTCTCGTTGCGCTCCTCATCTGAAACGCGCGGATCCAGGAGGAGCTTTTCCTCCAGCCTTGCCGCTTTTGATCGCGCTTCCTCCGCGGCGTCCGCGGTATAGATACCGGCAACTATGCGCTTTGCCTCTCCAAAGAGGCGGTCAAAGCAATGCCGCGCGGAGACGGAGAGCATCGGACGGTTGCCTTTTACCTTGAGCTTTGAAGCGAAATCCAGCAGCGCGGCGTCCCCGTCAAGGTTCATTATGGAGTTCTTGAACGCGATCGTCGCGTCGGAGAAAAGCGAGCCGGTATCGCCGCCGGAGGGTTCCGTTTCGCACCATGCACGCCACAGACTATCGAATTTATAGAAACCGTAGCCGTTTTTGAAGCAGTGCCAGCAGATCACCTCGAAGGGATCCTTGGCGTTTATACCATGCTCGCGCAGAGCTTTCGTCAAAAACTCCTCAACGTCCTCCGGAGGCATTTTGAGACCGAAGCCGAGCAGGAATACCGTCCTGCGGCTCACGGAAAACTGCGTCAGCCAGTTTTTCGAGAGCGCAGAAAGCTTTGCGGTGGTCGGCTCAAAGGCGGGCGGAGTGTCGTTCTCATAGAAACTGAGCTTGATTATCTCGCGGTAGGTATTGAGATCCACCTCATCAAAGGGCTCCTTCATCTCCGCCTTGCGGTAGATGTAGCGTCTCAAATACTCTCCGAACGATATCGGCCTCATGCTGCGCTGCAGCGCCTCGTAGATCCTGCCCGAATCGTTGAAGACAAAGCCGGTGCTGTCAACGACGGAAAAGAGCGTTTCCCATGCGTTGCCGGTGAAATCCTCTCTGCTGTCAAATTCTCCGCTCATGGTATAAAGTTCCTCCCCGTGAAACAGTTTCGTCAGATCCCGTCATCAGGCGGCTCGCCTTTTATTAAAAGCGGATCAGCCCGGGTTTACGGGAGCAGGTACGCGTTTGCCAGTATAAATTCGGTATTGGTCCCGTTGCCGGTGTGCAGTCTTATCTCCACGGATTCAAGCCCCGTCACGTCGACGGTTATCTGTTGGAATGCGCGCGCGTATGATATCTTCGTGTCATACTCCTCAAGATGCCTGTCGCCGCTCCAGATCTCGAGCGTGGCGCTGCTGTATCCTTTTCCCTCCGACCATCTTCCGACAATAAAGCTCAGCGTTTTGAACTCGCCCTTGAGATTGAGCAATACGTGCCCGCCGCGATCATAAAGGTCTCCGTCTCCGGTGTGCTTGCAGGGGATAATTATGCCTTCACCGAACACCCATCTGCCGATCCACGCAACGTCATCCTCCTCGGCGGTGATCTTCATAGTCTCGATGTTATCTGAGCCTGCATACGTCCTGTCCCATCCGGCGAGTCTTACGGCGTCCTTGGGATAACCCCAGACCTTATTCTTGCCGTTTTTCTTGAGTTCGGTTATCCTGAAGCCGTATGCGGTATTATTGCCGCTGCGCGTTTCGAGCGTTATGCTCATTGTATCGACCCCGTTAACGTCGATGGTGACTGTGGTAGAAGCTTTGGAAGCAAGTATCTTTTCGGGGATACCGTCCTGCTCCGCGAGCTCTCCGTTCAGGTACACGCTGAAAAAAACGTCCTGTTCAGTCGCGCCGTCGATTCGCCCTACCTCCATGGTTACGCTGGAATACTCCCCGTCAAGCTCGAAAAACGCCACGCCCTGACGGTTATAAAGGTCATTGATTTTCGTGCAGCCTACCATAAAGCCTTCCGTATAGCTTTCGCCGCCCATCTTCATAGGATTATCCTCGCTGGCGGGCTTCCAATTAAGGCCGCCATAAGCGATCTCGTTCACGACGGACTCCGCTATCACGGCCGCCTCCACCTCGGCGACGCCGGAGCCGTTATTCGATTCGTTCTGCGATTCGTTTTCGGAGCCTTTATCCTTGCCGGTCAGCTTCGGCAGAACGATAATAAGTCCTGTGACGAGCAGCGCAGCGGCAAGCACAGCAGCGATCACCCCTTTAGCTTTCCTGCTGAAGGCGAGCTTTTTGCGTTTCTCTTTCCGCGTTTCGGGCAAAACCTGATCTTCCGCCCGGTAATCGGGATCGATCCCGGGATCGCCCGCGTTCTGTTCGAGCTGAGGCAGGGGCGCGTAATAATTCTGCTGCGCGGGCATTTCGGCCTGCCTTGCCGGTTCAGCACGCCTGATCGATTCGGTCGCCTCTCCGGTACGGATCTTCGGTGCGCTGTCGCCCGAAACGGCAAGCAGCGCCTTTTTCATGGCGGTTGGCGTGAGGAAGCGCTCGTTCGGATCGAAGGAGCAGGCGCAGAGTATCAGATCCGCCATCTCCTCAGACGCTTCGCAGGGAGGCGGGAGCTTTTCGCCCGAAAGCCTTCTTCTTGCCGCGGTCTCGCGCTCGATCGGGCTCAACAGCTGCTTTTCGGTATCAAGGAAGGGCAGACGCCTTTTGTTGAGGCAGGAGTAGAGCACCATGCCGAGCGAATAGATATCGACTCTCGAATCGTAATTCGAGCTGAGGACGACCTCCGGAGCCATATAGTTATAGGTGCCCCTCTGGGAGAGACCGCCCGTGACGTTCTCCATCCTTCTGGCTATGCCGAAATCGCCGAGCTTATAATCGCCGAACTGGTTGACGAATATGTTCTGCGGCTTTATATCGCGATGGATAATGTTTTTCTTATCAAGCAGTTCGAGCGCGCTGCAGATATCGACGCCGAGCTTAATGACCTCCTTCTCCGTGAGATCCCTTTCGGCAAGGCATTTGGTAAACGGGGTCAGCAACTCCATGCGGATGAGGATATCCCAGCCTATTTCGTTTTCCCGCTCGACGACCTTATAATCCTCTACGCTGACGATGTTCTGCGTGCCCTTGAAGGATTCCATGATGCGTATCTCGTTTACGAAATCCTTGACGACGTTGCCGAGCATCGTTTTAGAGCCCTCCTCGGAGATGCCTTCCGACTTTATGGTATCGAGCTCGTTGTCATCGTGAGGGACGGAGATGATCTTGATCGCGGAGCAGCTTTCGACGCCGTGATCGTTCTTGACTGCCTTATAGACCGTGCCGTAAGAACCGCTGCCTAAAGGCCTGCCGTCCACCTTCCAATCCGGCCAAGTGTTTTTTAAAGAATCGTTTGTCATGGTGTCCTCCATAGAAACCGTATCGGTATATCCTTCATCGATCCGAGCTGAAAAAGCTTTTCTTTTCCGCTCTCAAAAGTATCAGCGTAACATTGTCTCTGCCGCCCATCAGAAGCGACTCCGCAATGAGTTCATCCGCCGCCTTTTCCGCAGGCAGGCTGGAGATCACTTCGCATATGCGAGACTCCGGGACCATATCGGTCAACCCGTCGGAGCAGATGAGCACGGTATCGCCCTCAATAAGCTCCTCTTCGTAAATATGAGGCTCGATCAGCATCTCGCTTTCCGGAATGCCAAGATACTGATAGAGCGGCGGTTTCATTCCCCGGATCGCGCAGGAGGCGTGATCGACCGAAAGCTTTTTTAGCTCTCCGCCCCTGATGCGGTAAATGCGGCTGTCTCCGAGGTTGCAGGCGATAACGCGCCCGCGGGATATCGCGGCCATCGCCGCGGTAGTGCCCATTGAGGCAATTCCGTTCTGCTCGGCGTAGCGGCAAATGCTGCGGTTGGCTTTCACGCAGAGCTCCGTCAGCTCGGCGCCGGGAGCCTTGCCGATCTTCGCTTCGGCGGCCTCAGCCGCGGCCAGCATCGCCGCGGTCTCGCCCCTCTGCTCGCCGCCCATTCCGTCGAAAACGCCGAAGAGCGCGGGCAGTTTTTTAATGCGGCCGTTCAAGCTCGCGTTTTCTTCCGATCCCTCTATCCTTCGGTATCTGCCATCAAGCAGGTAATTATCCTGGTTCATCCTTCTGCACAGCCCGATGTGGCTGCGGCAGGCAAACCTTATCATGTATGACATTTCAGCCTCCCTTTTACCGTTATACCTAAATGATACGCGGCCCTGCGGGAGATCTGTAAATCCGCTTTTACGGCTCCGAGAGTTTTTAATTCGTCATAATTATATTATACGGTTTTCGGCCGCAATAAGCAATCGCTTTTTTCGGATGATTCGCTTTTCAGCCGGAAACCGCAAAGCCCCCGCTCATGCTCCGGCCCAGAGCGGAGCTTCGCGCAGCGCTTGAAAAGATAAAGGGATAACCGCTAAAACGCCCCGTCAACGAGCCAAAAGCCGCGCCTTACGGGGCTGCGCGATCGATCGTTTCGGGAGCTCCGCAAGCCCTCTGCCCGGTTTTCGCAGAGTAAGCTTTTGGGCGCATTCACTTAAGGATACACAGCCTCAAAAGGTATCTTTTCGCGCCCCTCTTCGTTGAAAATGCTCGAAAGACCGCAACAAGTCTTCGCTTTTCGCCTCGACGGGCACAAAAATCTCCGCTTTTGAGGCGCTTTTAGGTTTAGGCCGAAATACAAAAGAAAGATCCGGGGATATCGCTGTCCCCGGATCTGTTTTTGTTTCAGTTGGTTTTACAGGCTGAAAACCTGCATCTCCTTAAGTGAATGCACCCTTGGGACTCCCTCTTGATTATTCCGTCAAAAGGTGTATCATATACGTAGAGAAAGCGGCGGAGTTTGCCGCGTACCCGGAGAGATGCAATGATCCTGAGAATCGTTTTGAGCGCTGTGGCGGGCTATGCCTTCGGCATGGCGGTCACCGCCATAATAGTATCACATCTGTTCTTTAAGGAGGACGTGCGCGATAAGGGCAGCGGGAATTCCGGCGCCACCAACGCCGCGCGCGTTTACGGGCTTAAGATCGGCGTGCTGACCTACGCGGGCGATTTTCTCAAAGGCGTGCTCGCCTGCCTTATCGGCAGGCTGATCGGCGGCGAGCAGTACGGCCTGTTATGCCTTGCGGTCGCCGGGTCCGGCTGCATACTCGGGCATTGTTTCCCCGTCATATTCAAATTCCGCGGGGGCAAGGGCGTTTCGGTGGGCTCAGCGCTGGCGCTGATGCTCGACTGGAGGATATTCGTCTGCGCGCTGGCGGTATTCATACTGCTCGTGCTGATAACGAAGATAGTTTCCGTCGGCTCGATCGGCGCGAGCGTCACCGTCGGAGTCACGGCGGCGATATTCACCGGCGATCTCGCCGTAAAGCTCATCACGGCCGCAGCAGCCGCCGTGGTCATAGCTATGCACCACGGCAATATTGCGAGGCTCATCAAGGGAACCGAGAAGAAAATGACGTTCGGCAAATCAAAAAAATGACCCTTCCCGTTTTTTCCGACCGACAAATTTGTGCCACATAATTGTACCTTTTCATTTGTTTATCCCCTGAATACGTCCTGCTATAATTTATATTGTTAAAGTGTATCCTTCAGGACGCACGTTTCATGAAAGGGGATTATCATGAGAAAACGCATAATCAGTATCATCGTGACGGCTTTCATGCTCCTGTCTATGGTGCCGGCTTTCAGCTTTGCTGCAACGGCGCTGACTCTGAGCAAGACCGTCATAGGCAACAGCGGTGCGATCATCGCGGTCTCGGGCGGCACGGGCACTATAAGCGCCGTGTCCAGCAACACTTCCGTTGCGACCGTTTCCGTTAGCAGCAGCACCGTTACGGTATCCGGCGTTGCGGGCGCAAAGGGCATAGTCACCGTTACCGTTACCCGCGGCACCTCCACCGCGTCTGTGGAAGTAGCGATAGGCTATACCGCCTTCTCCTTCAACGGACGCACCGTAACGGTTTATGCGGGCAGCGACGCCAATTACGAGGTCATCGCCATTGAAAAGACCTCCGAGACCGAATACACCGGCGCGGAAGGCACCGGCGAGCTGACCGTTTCCACGGACTCCTCCGGCAACACCGTTTATACCGCCGCTTCCGGCTATGAGCTCTGCGTCGGCATAAAGAAGAAGGGCGGCATCTACTCCTTCAACGGCTCCTCCGACTACGCCAACATCGTCGTCAAGAAGGAAGCCACCAAGGACGCCACTCTGCTGCTCGACGGCCTCACCTTAAAGAGCCAGTTCACCTCCGCGATAACCGTAAAGAAGGATTCCACCGCGAAGGTCTATATCAACACCCTGCTCGGCACAACGAGCACTCTGGCTGACAGCGCGATCAACAACGCCGATACCTACGGCCCCACGACCGAGGGCGGCGACGGCTCCAACCAGTACTACGCCGAGAGCGCGGTCATAAAGGGCAAGACCGCCTCCAACATCACCTTTGCGGGCAAAGGCAAGCTCATCATCAACGCCGCTGCCAAGAACGGCATCAAGGGCGGCGCGAACGGCTATCTGACCGTAGCTGACGGCGAGCTCAACGTTACCGCGATCAATTCCGCGCTTTCCGCCGAGAATGAAATGCTCATCTCCGGCGGTACGATAAGCCTTACCACCTCCTCCGGAGACGGCATCAAGGCCGAGGACGACGCCGAGACGCTCGGCACGGTCTATATCACCGGCGGCAGCATAACGATCAATTCCGCCGACGAGGGCATACTCGCCCGCAAGGAAGTCGGCATCTCCGGCGGCACGCTCAATATCACCTCCGCAGGCGACGGCATCAAGGCCGAAGACGGCGCTGCGACTTCCGGCGATATCAATATCACCGGCGGCGACTTCACTCTCACCACCACCGGCGACGGCGTCTCCGCTTACTATATCAATATCGGCGGCGGCACCTTCAACATCACCGCAAACGGCGGCTATACCAACACCTCCTATAACAGCAGCACGATGGACAGCGCGAAGTGCATCAAGGCCGAGCTCGAAAACACCATTTCGGGCGGTACCTTCACGCTCTCCTCTCCCGACGACGCAATTCATTCCGACGGCAACCTCACTCTCGAGGGCGGCACTTTCCAGATCTGGGCGAAGGACGACGGCCTCCATGCCAACAAGATCCTCGCCTTCGGCATCAGGGGCGCGGATGAAAGCCTGCTGAACGTTCGCATCAACACCTCATATGAGGGCCTGGAGGGCGCGGACGTAGTGCTCAACTCCGGTTACGCTTACGTCGTTTCCACCGACGACGTTATCAACGCGGCCAATAAGGACACCTCCAACTACCACTTCACCATCAACGTGTACGGCGGCACCTACCGTCTTTACACCTCCGGCGGCGACGGTATCGACTCCAACGGCGGCACTTACTTCCGCGGAGGCGATCTTGAGGTATTCGCCAAGTCCGGCACTTCGAACGATCCTCTGGATTCCGAGGATACGCTCGCGCTCTATAACGGCATAGTTCTCGGCTGCGGTCAGAACTCCATGCAGGGCTCGCCTTCCGCCGGTATCTACGTTGAGTTCAAGAACCTCTCCATCAGTTCCGGCGCGGGCATCGTGATAAAGGACGGCTCCGGCAATATCTTAAAGAGCACCACCGCATACTTCGGCGGCGCTTCCACCACCGCGAGCTACATCGTATTCAGCCATCCCGCGCTCGTTTCGGGCAATACCTACTATCTCTACATCAACGGCAGCTCCTCCGCCAAGACCGCCACGGCGACGGGTTCTCACGTGGACAACACCCCGTGGACGGATCTCGATTCCGGCAACACCAACGTGTTTGAGCGCGTGACCTCCATGGGCGAGGGCAGCCGTTACGTCATCACCAACGCCTCCGCTTCGTCGAGCGTCTACACCCTTGCGGCGTCCTCCTCCGTTTCCGCCATACAGAGCACCCTCTCCTCCGTTTCCGGCGGATACACCTTCGGTACTCTGAACGCGAACAACACCTGGTATATGGACGCTTCCGGCCATCTCTACACCACCGTCAGCGGGACAAATTACTACCTCACCTACACCCAGACTTCATCCGGCTGGTCTTCCTCCTACACCATCGGAACTACCACCGACGTATCCTCCGCCAAGACCTGGGAGGTGACTGCTTCCGGCAGCGCGGCGCAGGTCACCACAACGGCTTCCAGCAGCAGCGGTGGCGGCTTCCCCGGCGGCGGCAACCCTCCGGGACAGTCCACCAAGCTTTACCTCTCCTACAGCAGCGGCTGGAGAGTATCCACCACTTCCGGCACCTGCTACGTTTACGCACCCGCAGTAGCCCAGGCGGCGCTTACCGGTTCCACCTACTACGTTGCGGAGAATAACGAGAACTTCGGCCTGACCGAGATCAAGGCAGGCACCTCCATCGTTTACAGGTCGAGCCGCTCCGGCGCAACGACTGCCATCGCGTGGACCAACAGCCATATCACCTACTCCTGGGCGCCCGCCTACAACAATACCGTAAACGGCACGTACGTGCTTACCGTCATGTATGACGGCGTAGCCTTCGGCACGGTAACGGTAAAGATCGTCGGCGAGGATCAGTCCATCATGGTACACTTCGTCGGCGCATACGTGGCCGACGTGGAGATCGCTTCCGGCGATACCGTAACTCCTCCCACGGCTCCCGACGGCTTCTTCTACACCTTCTTCGTGAACGGCATGGAGTTCGATATCACCCAGCCCATCACGAGCAGCATCACCATAACGGTAGTCCTCAACGATGACGCCGCCCCCATTACCGTGATCATCGGCGACGTCGACTGTGACGGATTTGTCTCCTTCTCCGACGTTACGACGCTCTTCGCCTTCATGCAGAACATCGCTCTGCTTTCCGACGCAGGTCTTGCCGCGGCCGATGTTAACGGCGACGGCACGATCGATATCAACGACGTATCCGCTCTGGCGCTTCAGGTGCTGAACGGCTGATACGGCTATCTGCCGGGCGTTCCTTCGGGAACGCCTTTTTTTGCGCTTTACCGCGGTTTTTACCTCCGCAACCGCGGTTTGCAACCCGAAGTTGACAACTTTTTTTGCATTTGAAAAGCAGAATTGCTTGCGCAACCGGCTGGTATGCGGTATGATTGTGCCAACGAAAAAACGAAAGGAACCGAAAAACCATGAACATCGAGATTGCCAACAGGCTCGTTGAGCTGCGCAAGGCTCACGGCTACTCCCAGGAGGAGCTTGCCGCGAAACTCGGTCTTTCCCGTCAGGCGGTAAGCAAGTGGGAGCGCGCTGAATCCTCCCCCGATACCGATAATCTTATCATGCTCTCCCGCCTTTACGGAGTATCGCTCGACAAGCTTCTTGCGACCGACGATGAGATCCCCCGCCCCGAGCCTCAGGAGGAGCCTGCCGCAAAAACGCGCGAAGGCGTGCATATCAGCTTTGAGAACGGAATAAACGTCAACGACGGCGACGGCTCACGCGTACATATAGGTTGGGACGGGATACACGTTCACGAATCCAACGGCGACGGCGCGGAAGAGGTCGTCGACGGCGAACCCGTCGACAGCTTCATCAACGATTTCATAAACGATATCGAAGTCGACGGCGACGGAGTCAGCTTCACCAAGAACGGCGAGCGGGTCCACAGGGACTGGAACAGCTTTAAGGACGGCAAGCGCCGCTACGTGCATCAGGAGCAGAGCGCCTCCACCGGAAAATGGCGCACCACCGTTATCAACGAGGAAGGGCGCAAGATGGTATTCGATACCAATAAGAAGCCCCATGTGAGCAGCAGCGGCGAGATAAAGCGCGAATTTGGCCTTTCCGGCTTCCCCTACACCGTGCTGGTAACGGGCGTGTTCCTGCTTTTAGGCTTCCTCAAGGGCTGGTGGCACCCCGCATGGCTGCTCTTCCTGACCATACCCGTTTACTACCCGATAGCTTCCGCGATCCGCAAAAGGTCGTTCTCCTGGCTGGATATCGCGGTGCCCGTAGTAGTGGTCGGCGTTTACGTTGCGCTCGGCAAGATCTATAATCTGTGGCATCCGCTCTGGATGATACTGCTGATACTCCCCGCCTACTACGGTTTCTCCTCGATCAGCTCACATTCGAGCGGCAGGTTCAATACGATCTGGATAATACTCGTATGCGCAGCCTACCTTGCTACCGGCTTCGCGCTCGCTCCCAGATCCTGGACGGTCAACTGGCTGCTCTTTTTGACCATCCCCATGGCCGCATCGATCTCTTCCTCCATCCGAAACAAGGTCGGCAGAAGGTGGATCAAGCGCTTCCCCTGGGAACTGCTGATACTCGCGGGTTACCTCTTCGTTGGCCTCTGGTTCGGCATCTGGCATCCCACCTGGCTCGCGTTCCTGCTCATCCCCGTATGGCGCTGGATCGTAGACCGCATAGCCGGCCCCGCGAATAAGAGCTCCGTTAACGGCGAATTCATAGAAGACGATGACGACGACGATGACGACGATGACGATTGATCGCCTGTCGTAAAAAAGCGGCGCTGCCCGGAGTTAGACTCTGCGGTCGTAAGGCGGGTCAAGAGATGAGCGCTCGTTTTGAAACCAACCCGGCGCGAGCTGTGCGGGCCGCAGCGGGTCAGCGCGCCGCGCGGAGCGTAAAAGCGCCGAAGCAGCTATGCTGCGAGGGATAGGCGCGGAACTTGTCTGCGAACCGTTCCCGCGAGACATATCCTTGTATTTAAAATAAAGACTCCTTGCAGGGATCAAAACCACTTGCAGGGAGTTTTTGTTTCGCAATAAAGCTATATAGATGGATTATCCAATACAGCCTTATCACCGCAGGGCGGTTCCCTATCGGCTTTTTTTAATAAAAACCGAATACCGTATTGCAAAACCTCAGCCGTAATGATATTATATAAAAGTAAAAATAGCTTGAAAGGCGTCGAAGCTTGGCTTATGCGCTTTTAGGGCGCATATCTTGCCGGCGCGATCCGTCAGGATACGCATAAAAGGAGGGAGTATCACATCATGGAAAAGAAGAGAACAGTCGTCAATCTTGCCGGACAGGAATTCCGTATTTCCTCCGGGAGCGACGAAGAATACATGCAGGCGCTCGCGGCCTCCGTAAACAGGCGCGTCGCGCTCGTGCGCGCCCAGTATCCCGATCAGAGCACGTCGAGGTGCGCGCTCTTGGCTATGCTCGAAATGGCGGATGAGATCGCAAAGCTCCGCGAGGAGAGCGCCCAGGTCGACAGGAAGATCACCGAGCTGCGCAATCTGCGCGATTCCGAATCCAAGGTGCAGGCTCCCGTCAAGCGCCCCTTTGAGCGCAAAAAGCCGGTCGGCGTCTGATCGCCGGTGCGGTGCGCGTTGAGCCGTGAACTTTAGGGACGATCCGCCGTCCGTTATTAAGCCGATCGATAAGCAATAAAGCATGGCGCCCGAGAATGATTCTCTGTGTCATGCTTTATTATTAAACCTTTATAAAAGCGGGCCGGCGGAAGGCTTTTGAAACGGATCCCGAACCTTATTATTACCATCCCGCGCATGACGCGGCAGATTGATCCATGCAAATGAATCCATTTAAACCCGAACTGCTGGCCCCCGCCGGCAATATGGAATGTCTCATCGCCGCCGTAAGGAACGGCGCTGACGCCGTCTACTTCGGAGGCGGCGCTTTCAACGCGCGAAGGGGCGCCGATAATTTTACGGGTGACGAATTAAAAGAGGCGATAGATTTTTGCCATCTCAGGAACGTGAAGACCCACATCACCCTCAACACGCTCCTTTTCGACCGCGAGCTGAAGCCCGCGCTCGATTTTGCGGCGCTGCTCCATTCGCTTCACGCGGATGCGGTGATAGTGCAGGACGCGGGTCTTGCCGCGCTTATCCGCGAGGAGCTGCCGGAGCTGACCGTGCACGCCTCCACGCAGATGGGCATACACTCGCTCGGCGGGCTGAAATACTGTGAAAAGAAGGGCTTCTCGCGCGCGGTGCTCGCCCGCGAGGTCTCGCTTGCAGAGATACGGAACATGCACCGAAACAGCCCCGTGGAGCTTGAATTCTTCTGCCACGGCGCGCTCTGCATGGGTTTTTCCGGGAGCTGTCTCTTCTCCTCCATGGCGGGCGAAAGGAGCGGCAACCGCGGCACCTGCGCCCAGCCCTGCCGGAAGAACGCCTCCGTGCTTTCGCTTCGCGCGGGGAACAACGAATTCGCGCTTTCCACGAACGATATCTGTATGCTGGACGAGCTTCCCGCGCTGATCGACGCGGGCATCTGCTCGTTTAAGATAGAGGGGCGCATGAAGAGCCCCGAATACGTTGCGACCGTGACGCGCATATACCGCGCCGCGCTGGACGGCGAAAAGCCCGCCTCGGCCCGCAGGCAGCTCTTTGAGATATTCAACCGCGGCGAATTCTCCACCGCGCACATCAAGGGCGATACCGTTACCACGGGGCACGTCGGCGCCGCTCAACCCTCGCGCGAATTAACGGCGCTTGCCCACGAAAGCTGCCGCGCAGACCGCCCTGTCAGGGGCGTGACCGCTTCGCTTGCCATCGCCGAAGGTCAAAACGCCGGGCTGGTACTTGACTGCGAAGGTAAAATAGTCTCCGTTTCAGGCCCCGTCTGCGAAAAGCCGGTCAAGCCGATCGACCCGCAGCGCATCGAGGAGCAGCTTAAAAAGTTCGGCGGGACTCCGTTTTATCTGGATCGCTGCACGATTGACGGCGGCGGCTACCTCAGCGTTTCCGCGCTGAATTCCATGCGCCGCGAGGCTGCGGAAAAGCTTTCCGCGCTGCTGACGGGCGCTCCGGCAGAGAGGAAGGAGATCTCGCAAGCGCGCATAGAAGCCTTCTCAAAGCCCGTCGGCGAAGCCGAAGGAGCGCCTTTGAGGTACGTACGCTTAAGGAGCGAACGGGAGGCTGCCGAATCGGACGCCGATATGATCGGTTTCGATCCCGTGTTCCCCGACAGGGCGGATACGGACGCCCTCAAAAAAGCCCGGGGAAAGCTGATACTCATACTGCCCAACGCCCTCATGACGGAGGGAGCGCGCAGCGCGTATTCGCAGCTCGTCGAAACGGGTGTATTCTGCGGCGTTGAGGTGAATAATATCGGGCATTGGGATATCGGCGAAAAGCTTGAAATGCGCATCGCCGGGATAGGCATGAACGTGATGAATCCCGCTTCCGCGGCGGAAATGCTCCGCCTCGGGTTCACGCATTTCATGCCCTCGATCGAACTGACCAGGCCCCAGCTCGCCGCGCTTTCGCGGTCGTTCGGGGCGGCGATGATAGTCAACGTGCTCCAAAGGGCTCCGCTGATGCAGCTGATGCATTGTCCCGTCAGGGAATACCGCGGCTGCCGGGGCTGCAGGGGCAGATGCGGCGAGCTTGCCGACGGCGAAGGCCGCCGTTTCCCGCTTGAGAACGTGCGCTTTGCGGAAGGATACTGCCTCGTCAGGCTTTTGAACTGCGCCGTGACCGACGTGCGCGAAGCGTTCCTTTCAAGCGGAATAAGCGCTTTTGCCTGCGCCGAAACACCCGATAACTATCCCGGCTCCCCGGTGACACGCGGTCATTGGGCGCGAGCCGTAGAATAACGGAAAAACGATATCCGTCCTTTGTGACCGAAAGGAAATTATGAACGAAAAGACTTTAAAAACCCTCGAATATGATAAGATACTGGAGCTGCTCCGGCAAAAATGCGGCTGCTGCGTGAGCCGCGAGCTGGCGGGCTCGCTCCGCCCCTTCGACGAGCTTGACGACGTGAACGCGGAGCTCGGCCTCACCTCCGAGGCGGAGAGCTATTATCTGCGCACGGGCAGCTCGCCGGTAGATGATTTCCCGGATATGCGCAGCGCGCTGAAGCGCGTTAACGCGGTGCTGCACCTCTCCTGCGAGGAGCTGCTGAACGTGATGAAATGCTTAAAGGCGATCCGCATCTGTCAGGAGCAGCTTACGAGGAACCAGCCCGCGCGGCCTGCCGATCCCGCCTCCCCGCTTGACAACAGCCTCGAACGCCTGCAAAGCATGGCCTCCGGGCTCATGGTGCACCGCGCGATAGAGGAGGAGATAGACCGCTGCATTTTGAGCGAGGACGAGGTGTTTGACGGCGCCTCCCCCGCGCTTTCGCGCATACGCCGGCAGATGAAGCTTGCTAACGAAAAGGTCAGGCAGAAGCTGAACGATATGATCCGCTCCTCCACCTACTCAAAATATCTGCAGGATCCCCTCGTGACGATCAGGAACGGGCGCTTCGTAATACCCGTCAAGCAGGAGTACCGCCAGAACATACCCGGCCTGATACACGATCAATCCGGCACGGGCGCCACGCTCTTTATCGAGCCCTCTGCCGTGGTAGAGCTCGGCAACGAATACAAAAAGCTCGTTATGGAGGAGGCTGCCGAGGTCGAGCGCATACTCACCGAGCTGACCGAGATGATCAAGCCCTCCGCCAACGATATCTTCCAGGATCTTATGACGCTCGGCGAGATCGATCTTTGCTTTGCCAAGGCAAAGCTCGCGCGCGAGATGAAGGCCGTCTGCCCGAAGCTGGATCGCGAGGGGCGCATCAACATCAAAAAAGGCCGTCACCCGCTCATCGACCGCGAGAAGGTAGTTCCGATCGACGTGTGGCTTGGCGGGGATTTCACCACCCTCATAGTCACCGGCCCCAATACCGGCGGCAAGACCGTCACCTTAAAGACTATCGGTCTGTTTACGCTGATGGCGCAGTCCGGCATGTTCGTTCCGGCGAACGTCGGCACGGAGCTCGCGGTATTTGAAAAGGTGTTCGCCGATATCGGCGACGAGCAGTCGATAGAGCAGAGCCTTTCCACTTTCTCCTCGCATATGCGCAACATAGTCGGCATACTTGACGAGGCGGACGATACCTCCCTCATACTGCTTGACGAGCTCGGCGCAGGCACCGACCCCGTGGAGGGCGCGGCGCTGGCGCAGAGCATACTGGAGGAGCTTCATTCGCGCGGCTGCCGCACCGCGGCTACCACCCATTATTCCGAGATAAAGGCATTCGCCCTTATGCACGAGGGCATGCAGAACGCCTCCATGGAATTCGACGTGGATCGCCTCTGCCCCACCTACCGCCTGTTCATAGGCATACCGGGCAAATCGAACGCATTCGAGATATCGAAGCGGCTCGGCATGAGCGATTACATTATCGAAAACGCCCGCGAGTACCTTTCGAAGCAGGACGTCGATTTCGAATCCGTGCTCTCCAAGGCCGAGAGCGAAAAATCCAAGGCGGAGCGCGAGCGCGAGGAAGCCGAGTCCGCAAGGCGCGAGCTTGACGCTCTGCGGGCCGATATGCGCGCCGAGCGCAGGCGCTTCGAGACCGAGAAGGCCGAGATGCGCATGAAGGCCAAGGAGGAGGCGCGAAAGATCGTTGCCGACGCAAAGCGCGAGATGGAGGCGCAGATACAGCTTATCCGCGCGCTGAAGGACGTCGATCAGCGCGCCGCAGACCGCGTGATACAGCAGGCGCGCGACTCCGTGCGCGAAAAGGACAAGGAGCTTTACGAGACCGCCGCCGAGCAGCGCCTTGCGGAGGGCCCGATACCCAAATTCGTCACCCCCGGTCAGACGGTGCATATCGCCTCCCTTGATAAAAACGGCACGGTCATAGGCAAGGCGAAGAACGGCGAGGTGCCCGTTCAGGTGGGCATAATCAAGCTGAACGTAAAGCTTTCGGATCTGCGCGAGGTGCAGGAAGTCAAGGCCGCCTCCGCCGGCTCCAAGGTGGAATACTCCGCCGCGAACACCGTCGGGCTGGAGCTCGATATCCGCGGCATGATGGTGGACGACGCGAAGCCCGTGGTCGACCGCTATCTTGACGACTGCAAGCGGCAGTCCCTTTCCGAGGTGTCGATAATCCACGGCAAGGGCACGGGCGCCCTGAGGACCGGGATCCAGGCGTACCTGAAGCACCACCCGAGAGTAAAATCCTTCCGCAACGGCAATTACGGCGAGGGCGATTTCGGAGTGACGGTCGTTACGCTGAAATGAATATAACAAAAGGGCCGAAGGAATGATCCTTCGGCCCGATACTTTTTTCAGCCCATATCCTCTTCATCCAGGATGGTATCGTCCGCGAAAAGGATAAGGAGCTTTACGAGAAATTACAGCGAGGGCGACTTCAGCGTGACGGTGGTGACGCTGAAATGTTTTTCTTGGTGAAAGCATAATGATATTATGGTATAATGAAACAAGGATGATATCAAGGAATAGTTTGGTATCATCACAAACAATGAAAGAGAGGAGTGTAATATGAAAAAGCTGATCTCATACCTGCTTGTTCTTGTTTTCTCGATCTCTGTTTTCTCGGGATGCTTGTATTCAGAACACAGCAACGAGGAGCCGGCTGTCTGTCCCGATCCGACAGCCACGCGCGACCCCGCCGCCTTGGAGCGCCGCTTTGCCGACAACAGATTATGGCTTGTAATCAAAAAGGAGTACCATGATCATATTTTTACAAGGGAGGATTTTCCGGACGTCGATATTGCCGAATTAAAAAACGATTTAGGATCCGAGAAATTTACGGATGAGGACAGACTAAACTGTATTAACTATACCGTGTTTCTTAACGAGAATTCAAAGGAAGCGGTGCTTGAAGTCTGCGATGCCTTAAAGAAATACGACACGGTCGAAGATGCTCTGCCGGAATATTATCCGGAAGAATACGATGGTCCGGAGTTTGCTGTGGATCACGTAACGATCCTGATCAAACCCGAATACAAGGATCATGTCTACACAATGGATGATTTCCCGGAGATAGACGGCGGTATTTTGACATATAACGAATTCTGGATCGAAGATCCAGAAAATAATCTGGACCAGCTCACATATAGGATGATCCTTCCCGTGCATTCCGCAGAAGCCGTACTTAACGCGTGCGAAGTGCTGAAAAAGCGTCAGGATGTATTCAGCGCGGATCCGGGTTATTACGGCACCTATTTTTCGGTGCCTATCACATAGTTACGTACAGAACGGCTCTGTGTATACCTGCTCGAAATGCGGTCATTCAGTAAGCACGCAGGCTTTCGGCGGTGAGACCGAATAACAAAAAACGCGCCGCGCAAAACCCTGCGCGGCGTGATTTGTTTTAATCCTCTGCGATTATCGTGTCGTCACCGAAGACGTAGAGCGTTCTCGACGCGTCGCCCTCGCCCTGGAGGACAACGTAGTAAGCCTGGCGCCCCTCATACATCTTGAACGTTATCGACTGCACGCTGAGCCCCTTATACTCCTCTTTTTCGGAAAGCAGCTTCATAAGCTCCGGAACGTCTTCGGGCTTTACCACCGCGCCCTCCATAAAGCCGTCGAGGCGGTCTTCGGTTTTTTCCGTGGGCTTAACGGAAGCCGTGTCCTCGGTGGGCAGGAAGCCCTCCGTGCCGCGGGGCGAATCGGAAGGGGTCTGGGTGTTCATGGGTTCCTCACGCTTTCCGGCGCAGCCCAAAGCCGCCGAAGCGGTCAGCGCGGCAAGCAGCAGCGCAATTGCGATCTTTACGATAATTTTCATTTTATACCTCCGTTTTTTCCGGCTTGACCGGATATACGCAGTAAGTATGCGCTTTTTTTCGGAGTCCTATTCCGGATAAAACAAAGATCGGGCCCTGCGGCCCGATCTTTGTCTTTGCAATTTTTTGGAGGGATTGATTGCTTGGAAAGGTCTGAAGTGGGGGGCTTCGTTTGCCTTTCGTTTATATAACGCGCGAGCCCCGCAGTCGGTTCCCTCTATTTTTTAAAAAATTAAATATATTATTCATCCGAATGGATGTGCAGCATCTTGTTGATCTTATTGAGGCGGCCGATGAGGATATCGCGCTTCTCCTTCTTCTCCCTGATGGAGGCTTCGAGCTTGGACTGCTGCGATTTGATATCGCGCTTTCTTATGAGCGAGGTGATCAGCATGAAAAGCGCGACCCCGGCGAGCGCAAGCGAAATGATGAAGCCCTGGCTGTTATCCCCGCTGTCGACGGTTATCATTATACCCACCGCCGAAAGCGCGGTCAGCACAATGCCCATTATCGAAAGCAGGTTCGCCGCCTTGACCTTCGCTTCAAGCTTGGGGCGCTTCGCCCTGAGCTCATCGAGCTGCTTGACCTCTTCATGCAGCTCCTTCTTGAACTCCGCCTTGCGCTCAAGCTGATGCTTGACTTCCTCTTCGGAAAGCTCCGTCATCTCCTCCGCTTCCGGTTCGGAACGAGAACGGGAATGTGAGTGGGACGAATGGGAATGTGACGCATGGTCGCGGTCGAAATGCGCGTGATCGGAATGAGCTCTGTCGGTATAGAGCCCGGCCTTTTTGGAGCCGCTCTTATCGGTCTTTTCCGCGTTATTCTGCGCGCCTACATGCTCGCTTTTGAGCGCGGCGGTTTTGAGCACGGCCCCGCAGAATATGCAGGTGTACTCTTTGACGTTCTCTTCAAAGCCTATATCGCGCCCGCAGCAGGGGCATTTTGCGGCAAGGATCTCCAATTACGGCGCTCCGATCGATGTATTTTTCCATATTATAACAGATTGTTATCTTTATTTCAACCGTTTGCGATACTTTTTATGCGTTTTTTCACGTCCTCCGGTATCCTGAAGCTCTCGATGCACTTCCTCACGGTCATCTTCTGCACCGCATCCTGCTTCATGCCGCGCTCGATATAGGGCATGGCGGCCTTGGGCTGCTTGGCAAGCGCCGTTGCGAAGAACCATGCCTGCATCATCTGCACGTAGTATTCCCCGCTTTCGATATCGTAAACGAGATCGAGCGCCTCCGGCCTGAAATCCGAATCGAGGAAATGGCTCATGAGCATGCTTATTCCGAAGCGCACCGTGTATTCAAGCGGCGAGGCAAGGTATCCGGGTATCCTTTCCCAAAGCTCCTTCCTGTGCTTTTTGAAGGCCTTCGGCTTTAAGGTGTCGCACACCGCCCAGTTATCGACAAGGGGGAGGAATTCGTCGATCTCATAAAACAGCCGGTCGACGTCCTTTATCTCGTTTATCAGCATCGCGTGCAGCATATCCTCGTCATAGTAGAAATGCGGCAGGGCAAACATGAACCTTTCCGCCTCTTCGCTTCCGC
>JAEEGL013517905.1_pt1 | contig 20618 bp, 19 predicted proteins | sample 9134231 | NCBI WGS metagenome assembly JAEEGL01 (sample SAMN16246548, study PRJNA631951) | gut metagenome | biome: gut microbiome; feature: rumen; material: fiber-attached | host: Bos | place: Iran: Karaj | collected 2018-10
TACAAAAGAGGACATTCAGCATATTCGGGCGGCGGTCAACCGCTTTGATACGCTCTACGGCACGGACATTGTCATCTTCAGCCCGCACCGTTTCAGCGACTGGTGCGTCCACGAGGCCAGCAGGGACGAGCTGCTGCACTTGGTTGCGATGGAACGGCTGCGGTTTTGACTTGCATTTCAGTTTAAGGCAACACCGCACAATTCATGGCACGCATCTTGCTTGCATAATATTCCGTCATATCGCCCAAAAATCCTCGTTAATACAGATAGTATTGCCTGCGGATTTGGCCAATCTGACGTAAATTCTGACTGCGCAATCAACGCACCAGAATTGTGCGGTGTTGCCTTAAGAGGGCATTGGATACCATCCGGCTGCGTTACAAATGTTTGCGTTTTGTCACAGTTTTGTGGATAACAGATACCAAATGCAAAGCAGCGATGGAAAGGCCCCCAGCATTTTGATATAATCATATAAGAAAAATGAACCGCAGAGAGTTTCGTTTGAGTTTCGATTTCTCTGATATGATTGACTTAATCAATGAGTACGGGGGTCGGGCTTATGTTTCATATCCTGGTAGTGGATGACGACAAGAATACCAGAAAGCTGATTCAGGCAGTTCTGGAGGCGGAGCATTATACTGTATCAACCGCTGTGGACGGAGAGGACGCGCTGGCGGTTATGGATCGGGAGTACATTGATCTGGTCATTCTGGATATCATGATGCCGAAGATGGATGGCTACACGGTCACGAAGCTCCTGCGGGAGTCGAAGAATGAACTGCCCATCCTGATGGTCTCCGCAAAGCAACTCCCGGCAGACCGGCATAAGGGCTTCCTCGTAGGAACAGACGATTACATCACCAAGCCCATTGACGAAGAGGAAATGCTTCTGCGTATCAAGGCGCTGCTCCGCCGGGCAAAAATTGCCAGCGAGCGCAAAATCGAGATCGGCGGCGTAACGCTGAACTATGACAGTCTTTCCGTCACAAAAGACGGAGAAACACAAGTTCTCCCGCAAAAGGAATTCCTGTTGCTGTACAAGCTCCTGTCCTATCCCGGCAAGATCTTCACCCGGATCCAGCTGATGGATGAGATTTGGGGGGCAGAGAGCGAAACCGGATGGGAGACCGTCACTGTGCACATTGGCAGGCTCAGAAAGCGTTTTGAGGGCTGGGAGGAATTCGAGATCGAATCTGTCCGTGGTTTGGGCTATAAGGCGGTGAAAAACGTTCCATGAAACGAGAAGAGCGGCAATCCAGAGCAGCCTTAACGCTCCTGTTCGGTGCGATCGTATTTGTCAACCTTCTGCTGGTCGCGGTCATCCTGTTCGGCGTAGGCTTTGCCCTGATCAAAACCGGCCTGCTGACGGAGCTTACGCCGGAGCCTTTCCACAATCTGGGCGTCATCCTGCTGCTGGTCTTCATCAGCCTTGCCATCGGCGCAGGTATTTCCATGGTCGTCAGCCGGGTCATGATGCGGCCTGTAAACAGATTCATCAATGCCATGCAGGCGCTGGCCCGGGGCAATTTCAGCGTGCGCCTGGATATGGGAGAGCGATTGGGGCGGCATCCCACGCTGAAGGAGCTGACTGAGAGCTTCAATGCCATGGCAGAGGAACTGAGTCATACGGAGATCCTGCGTTCAGATTTCGTCAACAATTTTTCGCATGAGTTCAAAACGCCCATTGTTTCCATTGCCGGATTTGCCAAGCTTCTCAAACGAGGAGGCCTGACGGAGGAGCAAAAGGCGGAGTATGCGGATATTATTGAAGAGGAATCCATGCGCCTGTCTGCCATGGCCACCAATGTGCTGGATCTGACTAAAATCGAGAATCAGACCATTCTTTCCGAGGTAAAGCATTTCAACGTGTCCGAGCAGCTCCGAAGCTGCATCCTCCTGCTGGAGGAAAAATGGGAGAAGAAGGAGCTTTCGCTCGATCTGGAGTTCAACGAATACGAGATCGCGGCCAACGAGGAAATGCTGAAACAGGTCTGGATCAATTTGCTGGATAACGCGATCAAGTTTTCTAACGTCGGAGGGACGGTGCGGGTAACCATCACGCAGCTGGAGCAAATGCTGCTGATCTCCATTTCCAACACGGGAAGCTCCATCGCGCCGGAAGAGCGGGAAAGGATCTTCCGCAAATTCTATCAGGTCGATAAATCCCACGCCTCGGAAGGAAATGGTATCGGGCTTGCCATTGTGAAGGAGATCGTGAAGCTTCACAACGGCGAGGTCAGCATCTCCGGGGACGAAGAACAGACTGTGTTCACGGTAGCGCTGCCAACAGCTTGATAAAAGCGTTGGCAGCATTCAAGTTTCCCCCTGTTTCGTTTCAGTTTAGATTTCCATGATAGACTCTTTTCCGCAAATCGGAAAGGAGTCTGTTTTTATGCTCAGAATCTTTCGGAATCTGAAACGGCGCGATTGGGGTTTTGCGGCAGTACGATACGGTCCTGAATGATCAGACCAATCTTTCCCAAGGCCAGTGGCAGCAGCTTACCATTGCGCGGGCAATGATTGCCGATAAACCCATGCTGATCCTGGACGAGGCAAAGAGCTCCGTGGATACGCGAACGGAGCTGAAAATACAAGAGGCTATGGATGAACTTATGAAGGGCAGAACCTCATTTATCATTGCCCATCGGCTCTCCACAATCAAAAATGCGGATCTGATTCTTGTCATGCGCAACGGCGATATCATCGAAAGCGGCAATCATGAGCAGCTTCTTGAGGCCGGGGGCTTCTATGCCGAACTCTACAACAGTCAATTTGACAAAACTGCATAAAAAGAGGAATGAACATGAACGAAGTCAAAAAGCCGAGAAAACCGCTGATTTTTTATTATGGGACCGCACTGCTGCTGATCCTCGTAGTCAATCTGCTGGTCATGCCCCGCATTTACCGCGCACAGGTGCAGGAGGTGGACTACGGCGCGTTTATGCAGTACACTGAGGAGAAGAAGATCGACCGGGTCCAGATTCAGGATAATCAGATCGTCTTTACGCTGAAGGAGGATCCTGCGGTTTATAAAACCGGCCTGGTGGACGATCCCGGCCTGACGGAACGGCTCTACCGCTCCGGCGCAAGCTTTTCCGGCGAGATCGTCGAGGAGGCGTCGCCCATCGCCAGCTTTATCTTTTCCTGGATTCTCCCGATTGCCATCTTCGTCGGTCTCGGGCAGCTCCTTTCCAACCAGCTGATGAAAAAAGCGGGCGGCCCCAATTCCATGATGTTTAATCTCGGCAAATCCAACGCCAAGGTCTATGTCAAATCCTCCGACGGCATCAAGTTTTCCGACATTGAGGGCGTCGACGAAGCGGAGGAAAACCTGCAGGAGATCGTAGATTATCTGCATGACCCGAAAAAGTATACGGAAATCGGCGCCACAATCCCGAAGGGCATCCTGCTGGTCGGACCTCCAGGGACCGGCAAAACCATGCTGGCCAAGGCGGTGGCGGGCGAGGCCAACGTCCCCTTCTTCTCCATGTCCGGCTCCGAATTTGTGGAGATGTTCGTTGGCATGGGCGCTTCCAAGGTACGCGATCTGTTCAGGCAGGCGAAAGAAAAGGCGCCCTGTATCGTATTTATCGACGAGATCGACGCCATCGGCGGCAAGCGCGACGGGCGGATCGGCGGCAACGACGAGCGAGAGCAGACGTTAAACCAGCTTCTGACGGAAATGGACGGCTTTGAGGGCAATAATGGGGTCATCATCCTGGCGGCCACCAACCGTCCCGAATCCCTGGATCCTGCGCTGACCCGCCCCGGACGCTTTGACCGCCGGGTGCCGGTGGAACTGCCGGATCTCAAGGGACGGGAAGCGATCCTGAGGGTGCACGCCAAGAAGGTGAAGCTCTCAAGCGACGTGGATTTTTCGCAGATCGCACGCATGGCCTCCGGCGCATCCGGCGCGGAACTGGCAAACATGATCAACGAGGCCGCCCTTCGGGCCGTGCGTGACAGACGCAAGGCTGTCACCCAGCGGGACCTGGAGGAGAGCATCGAGGTGGTCATCGCCGGGTATCAGAAGAAAAACTCGATCCTGACCGACAAAGAGAAGAGGATCGTTGCCTATCACGAGATCGGTCATGCACTGGTGGCGGCGAAACAGACCGCCTCCGCTCCGGTACAGAAGATCACCATTATTCCCCGCACTTCCGGCGCTCTGGGCTACACCATGCAGGTGGAGGAGGGCAACCACTACCTGATGAGTAAGGAAGAACTGGAGAACAAAATCGCAACGCTTACCGGAGGCCGCGCGGCGGAGGAAATCGCCTGCAATACCGTGACCACCGGCGCTGCCAACGACATTGAGCAGGCAACGAAGCTCGCCCACGCCATGATCTCCCGCTACGGGATGCACAAGGACTTCGATATGGTGGCCTTTGAAACCGTAACAAACCAGTATCTGGGCGGCGACGCGGCTCTGGCCTGCTCACCGGAGCTGCAGGCGGAGATCGACCGCAAGGTGATCGACCTTGTACGAAACGCGCATGACAAAGCTGCGCAGATCCTGACAGAGAACCGGGAGAAACTCGATGAGCTGGCACAGTATCTTTACCAGAACGAGACGATCACCGGTGAGGAATTCATGCGCATCCTGAACGCATGAGAGCCGCGTTTTCGCGTGCGGTTCGTCTGCTTCTGATTTGCCCGGCAGCCGCTCTGCTTTTGGCGGCCGGCTGGCTCCTGTTTCTTTTCGTCTGCAGCCTTTTTGTTGCCCGACAAAAGCAATATGAATCCGACAGCCGCTTTTATCGCAGACTGCTTTACGTCACCACGGCGCTTTTGCTGAAAGCCATGCGGATTCGGGTCTGCGTCTCCGGGCTGGAGCTTCTGCCGAAGGATCGCAGACTGCTGTTTGTCAGCAACCACCGCTCCAATTTCGATCCGATCATCCAATGGCAGGTGCTGAAGGCATGGAATCCGGCATTCATTTCCAAAGAATCCAATTTCCGCATCCCGATCTTCGGCAGGATCGTCCACAGGTGCTGTTTCCTGCCCATTGACCGGGAAGACCCGAGAAAGGCAATCCGGACCATCAACAGAGCTGCCGCGCTGATGAAGGCGGGAACGGTCTCCATCGGCATCTATCCGGAGGGTACGCGCAGCCGGACAGGTGAGCTTCTGCCCTTTCATGACGGCTTGTTTCGCATTGCCCAAAAAGCAGGAGTTCCTATGGCTGTCGTGACGATCCGCGGTACGGAGCGCATACGGAAGAATTTCCCCTTGCGTAAAACCGAGGTCGCCGTCAGGATTGAGAAGGTGATATCCGCAGAGGATATGCATGCCGATAATACACACAGGATCGGCGCAGGCGTGAGGGAAATCATGATCGGGACGCTCGGCACAGGGAAGGAGGCGACCCAATGAACCGTTTTTCGGCTTTGACCCGCAAAATTACAGTTCCCCATGTGTTTACCGCCATTTTTCTTCTGCTGCTGTACCGGCTGCGTCAGGATTGCTATCAGGGACTCTGGCAGTTGATCCTCAGCCTGATTCTGCTGGTTGCACTGCCGTTGTCGGCTTACCCACTGCAGAAATGGATCCGGCATTACAGGGATCGGGGTCGCGAAGGTCAGCGCAGCCTCGCTATGATCTTCTCCGTTGCCGGATATCTGCTCGGCATCGTCAGCGTTTACCTGTTTCCCTCGACGCCGGAAATCAAGCTTGTATTTTGGGAATACCTGTTGTGCGGAATCGTTTTGCTGCTTTGCAACAAGCTGCTTCATGTCAAGGCCAGCGGTCATGCGTGCGGCATCGTCGGCCCTGTTCTGCTGGCTGTATACTTCGGCATGTATATTCCTGCATGCATCGGGGCGCTTTTGATCGTTCCAGTCTATGTATCCAGCGTGAAAACAAAGCGGCATACAGTGGGGCAGCTCATCACGGGAAGCCTGATCCCGGCAATCTGCCTGGCCTGTGTCCACATCGCCCTGCTTTGAAAGAGGTTCCTCATGAATCAGTCGAGAAAACCGGATTGCAGCAATTCCGATCGCCCCGGGAAAGGAATGTCGAAGATCAGACGCGCCTATTTTCTGCGCCTGGTTTTCAGAGTGCTTGTATTGGCTGCATGTCTGCTCACGGCCTGGTATCGGCCCCAGGAATACGACATCCTCCAGGGAGGAAATTTCTTTCGAACGCTGTCTCCTTTTCACGCGCTCTGGATGATCTGGATCATCGATATGCTGCTGCAATTGATTCCCGTCAGAAACGCCCTCCCGCTCGGCTCACAGAAGCTGTTTCATTTCCGATTTCAGCCGATCAAGGATGCGATCAATCACAAAGCACTGCAGAAGCATATCATCCGCACGACTAAGGCCGCGTATAAGGTCATGCTGCTCTGGGCGGCGCTGACAGCGGCGCTTTCCATCCTTCGCAAACTGGAAATCCTGAGTGATATCACGCTGTTTCTCATCAGCGCCGCTTTTTATGTGTGCGATCTGGTCTGCGTTCTGATCTGGTGCCCGTTCCGGCTGATCCTCCAGAACCGGTGCTGCACTACCTGCCGCATCTTCAACTGGGATCATCTGATGATGTTTACGCCCATGCTTGCGGTCAACGGCTTTTATTCCCGCAGCCTCCTGCTCATGGCGATAGTCGTATGGCTCCTTTGGGAGCTTTGCGTCATGATGTATCCGGAACGCTTCTGGGAGCATTCCAACGAGGCCCTGCGCTGCTCCAACTGTACAGACAAGCTTTGCACGCAGTATTGCCAGAAGCTGAGGAAGGACAACAACCCATGACAACGGCTGAAAGGCGCGGACCGGTTCCGCGCCTTTTTGTTTCCAGTTTCGTTTCAGTTTAGATTCGCCGTTTATATTCTCGCTGCAGGCGCGAATGCGCCGGACTCTTTCCTGGGAGGTCAGCTTATGAGAAAAATACAGATCATCACGGATTCCTGTTCGGATCTGACGCCGGAGCTGATGGCGCGTTACGGAATTGATTATGCGAAGATGAACACGGTCTGTCAGAGCAAAGCCAGCTTGGCTGATCTCGCGTGGGGCAAAGAAGACGTCCATGCGCTCTATGATCGGATGCGGAAGGGCGAGCGGGTAACGACCACCCAGGTCCCCGTGGAGGAATTCAACCGGGTCTTCCGGCACTATCTGGAGGCGGGCTGCGACATCGTATACGTCGGCTGCTCCTCCAAGCAGTCCGGCTCGGTCAATACAGCAAGCGTCCTGGCGCGGAAGCTGGCGGAAGAATACCCGGACTCCCAGATCGTCTGCATCGATTCCCGACACGCAAGCATGGGCGAGGGTATGCTGGCCATCGACGCGGCAAGGGCGGCATCCGAAGGGAAAAGCGCAGACGAGATTTCCGCCCTCGTGGAGGAACGGAGCCGGCATCTGCATCAGTTTGCCACCGTGCATACCTTGGATGCCTTGCGCCGCGCCGGACGTGTGAAGGCTTCCTCCGCGTTTTTCGGGAATCTGTTGGGCGTCAAGCCCATTGTCGTTGCGGACGCCGACGGAGAACAGGCAGCTTTCAAAAAAGCAAAAGGACGCACTGCCTCCCTGCGGGAGATTGTGGCGCTGCTGCGGGAACACATCACCGAAGCAGAGGGACAGACGATCTATCTGGCGCATTCGGACTGTTCGCTGGATGAGGTTGCGTTCGTCCGGGATCTGGTTTGCCGGGAGATTCCCTGCAAGGATGTTTATATCGGGTATATCGGGCCGATCATCGGGGCGTCCATCGGTCCTGACGCCATTGCCGTGTTTGGCTACGGGAAAGAAATCACCTTCAGGATCGGAGCGTAACAGCCATGGAGGAAACTACGATCAACAGCCGGATGCTGCACTCGCTTCTGCACGGAGGGAGCGACAACCTGAGAAGACACATGGAGGAGGTCAACGACCTGAATGTGTTTCCCATTCCGGACGGCGACACCGGAAGCAATATGCTTTTGACCGTTCAGGGCGGTGAGCGAATCCCACTTGACGATCACGAGAGCGTTGGCAGTGCCTCCCGGCGGGTAGCGGACGCCATGCTGCTGTCGGCCAGGGGAAACTCCGGCGTCATTCTCTCCCAATTTGCGGACGGGATTGCCGACGGTCTGCGGAACTGCGGCGAGGAAGCCCACGTGCGCGAGCTCGCCGAGGCCTTTTCGCAGGGCGTCGAGCATGCCTATGCGGCGGTTCTGGAGCCGACGGAGGGGACGATCCTTACAGTCGTGCGGGAAGCCACGGAATATGCCTCGGAATGGGCTGACGGGGACCTGAATCAGTTTCTGAGCGCATTTCTTCACAAGGCCCATGAAACTCTGGCAGCTACGCCGGAAATGCTCCCTGTTTTGAAAAAGGCAGGCGTCGTCGATTCCGGCGGAGCGGGCCTGATCTATATCGTGGAGGGAATGTCGGCGGTTCTGAACGGCGGAGAGTTTCCGGAGGCGGCCCCGCTGCCGCCGCAAAGGACAGAGACGCTGAACCTGGATCTGTTTACAGAGGACAGCGTACTGCAATACGGTTATTGCACAGAGCTGCTCCTCCGCCTGCAAAGATCAAAGACAGACGTCGAGTCGTTTGACGTGTCGCTCATCCGGAGCTATCTGCAAACGGTGGGCGATTCTATCGTTTGCTTCCGGACAGGCAGCATCGTAAAAATCCACGTACATACCACGGAACCGGAAAAGGTTCTGGCCTTCTGCCATCAGTATGGGGAATTTCTTACATTGAAAATCGAGAACATGTCGCTGCAGCATAACAACCTCCCTGCAGACAGCCCTCTGGCCGAGCAGCGGGACAAGGCTCGCTTTGCCGTGGTGGCCGTCGCCTCCGGGGAGGGGCTCAAGCAGGTCTTCCGGGAATTGGGAGCCGACTACGTCATTGACGGCGGGCCGCTGATGAACCCCTCCGCCGACGATTTCGTGGAGGCGTTCCGGCGTGTGAGGGCGGAAACGATCTTTATCCTCCCCAACAACGGGAACGCGATTCTCGCCGCGCGGCAGGCCGCCGGCCTGTATCCACAGGCAGACGTCCGTGTGATCGAGACGAAAAACGTCGGCGAAGGACATGCGGCGCTGTCCATGTTGAACCCGGAACTGGCGGAAGCCGACGCCGTGGAGCGGGAAATGACAGAGTCGATGACCGGCGTCATAACGGCGGGCGTCTCATGCTGCAGCAGGGATGCTATCGTAGACGACTATGCGCTGCATACCGGACAGTATATCGGCTGCGCCGGGAAAAAGATCGTATCGGCGGACAACGATCGACGGGACACCGCCTGCATGCTTGCCGACCGTCTGGACTTCGCCGGTCACGAAATCTGCATTTTGTTCCGTGGACTGGACTCGGAAGCGGAGGAAGCCGAGGAGATCGCCGCTCATATCCGCTGTGCTCACCCGGGCTGCGAGGTCTTCGTCCTCGACGGCGGGCAGGAAATATACAGTTATCTGCTGGTCGTGGAATAGGAGGGCTGCGGATGAGAATCGCGATCTGGCTGATTGCAGCCATTGTCTGCTATTACGTTGGCGGCATGAACCTGGCCATTTCTCTGTCCAGAACCCTCTATCATGAAGACATCCGGGAACGTGGGAGCGGCAACCCCGGCTTCACCAATTTCAAGAGGGTGTACGGCAATCGTTTTGCCTGGTTCGTCTTTGCCTTCGATCTTCTGAAAGGCGCGGTCCTTGCGCTGGTTTTCGGCTGGTTGATCGAAAAGCAGGGCTTTGACCGGCAGCTGGGGGTTGCCTTCGCCGGTACCTTCGCAATGCTGGGGCATTCCTTCCCTGCCCAGTGTCATTTCAAGGGGGGGAAGGGATTCCTCGTTCTGCTTTCCGTTCTCTGGGTGCTGGACTGGCGCGTCGGATTGCTGGCGACCACCGTAATGGTGATCCTGCTTCTGGCAACGAAATACATGTCCCTTTCGACGATATGCGCGCTGCTTCTGGGAGCGATCTGCCTGTTCTGTCTGGGAGGAAGCCTTTATGCCGCCGGGCTCTACGCCGCCTGCGTCGCCTTTATGATCTGGCGTCACAGAGAGAACATCCGCCGCCTCCGCGCCGGAACCGAATCGAAGTTTTCCTTTCACACGGAACGATAAGGAGCTGACCCCATGAACCGCCTGTTTCGTAAAAATCAGATCTGCACCTGGCCGAATCTGCTGAGTCTCGTCCGGCTGCTGCTGATCCCCGTAATCCTGTGGCTGTATATCGCCAGGCAGGAATACCGGCTGACACTGGTTCCCGTAATCGCGTCAGCCCTGACAGATGTGATCGACGGGAAAATCGCAAGAAAATACAACATGATTTCCGATCTGGGGAAGATTCTGGATCCAGTGGCGGATAAGCTGACGCAGGCGGCGCTGCTGCTGTGCCTGACGAGCCGCTATCCGCGCATGTGGGTGCTGCTGACGGTCTTTGCTGTGAAGGAACTGATCATGCTGCTTCTGGGCTACCTGACACTGCGGAAAAAGGACAGTGTCAACAGCGCCAGGTGGCACGGAAAGCTCAGCACGGTGCTGCTCTATGGCTGCGTGATGCTCATGCTGCTGATCCCGGATCTGCCGGTCTGGGCTGCAGATGGGCTGATTACTGTCTGCATCGGAGCGATCCTGCTGTCCCTTGCACTGTACGTACGGTTTTACATTTCGGTGCTGATGCCGGAGAAAAACGACAGGACGACCGCGGGGAATGCTCCCGCGATCCGGGAGAGATAAGAAGAATGATACACGAATACAGAGCAGGGATCGACATCGGCTCGACTACAGTCAAGCTGGTGATACTGGGTGACAGCGGCGAGCTGCTGTTCGGAGAGTACCGCCGGCATCAGGCCCACACGCAGGAAACCCTTGCCGGGTTGCTCCTGGAAGCCAGGGAACGGCTCGGCCCCTGCGATCTGAGGGCCGGGATCACCGGATCCGGATCGCTGGGAATTTCCAAGGCCATGGGGATCCCCTTTATCCAGGAGGTCGTCGCCGTCGCCGAAACACTGCAGGCGGATTATCCGCAGACGGACGTGGCCATCGAGCTGGGCGGTGAGGACGCAAAGATCATTTATTTCACCGGCGGTATGGAGGAGCGGATGAATGGCGTTTGTGCCGGAGGGACCGGCTCCTTCATTGACCAGATGGCGGATCTGCTCCAGACCGACGCGGAGGGGCTGAACGCCGCCGCAAAGGAATGCAGGCAAATCTATCCCATTGCTGCCCGCTGCGGCGTGTTTGCCAAAACGGATATCCAGCCGCTGATCAACGAGGGCGCCTCCAGGGCTGACCTTGCCGCCTCTGTTTTTCAGGCGGTGGTGAACCAGACGATCTCCGGCCTTGCCTGCGGCAAGCCGATTCGCGGGACCGTTGCGTTTCTCGGCGGCCCGCTCCATTACCTCTCCGAACTGAAGGCCGCCTTCGTCCGGACGCTGAAGCTGACGGAGGCGCAGATCGTGGATCCGGAAAACTCCCATCTTTTTGCGGCCATCGGCGCGGCCAGAGCAAGCTCCGGCGCATCCTTCGGGATCGACGAGCTCATCGAGCATCTGCGAAGCGGCGTCACAGTGGAATCGGAGATCAAACGGTTGGAGCCGCTGTTTGCTGATGAGGAAGAATACAGGCGCTTTCTTGCCCGCCATGAAAAAGCGACAGTCACAAAAGGTGAGCTGTCGTCCTACACAGGGAAGTGTTATCTGGGTCTTGACGCCGGCTCCACCACGACAAAGCTGGCACTGATCGGAGAGCGCGGCGAGCTGCTGTTTTCCACCTATGCTTCCAACCGTGGAAACCCCGTCGAAACGGCGCGGGAGGCGCTCCTCAGCCTTTGCAAGGCCATGCCGGAAACCGCGCAGATCGCCCGCTCCTGTTCCACCGGATACGGCGAGGCCCTGATGAAGGCCGCATTTCGCTTGGATGAGGGCGAGGTGGAAACCGTGGCCCATATGACCGCCGCGGCTTTTTTTGATCCGCAGGTGGACTGTGTGCTGGATATCGGCGGACAGGATATGAAATGCATCCGGATCAAAAACAGCTGTGTGGATACCGTTATGCTCAACGAAGCCTGCTCCTCCGGCTGCGGCTCCTTCATCGAAAACTTTGCCGCCTCTTTGGGAATGACCGCCGAAGAATTTGCCGTCGAGGCCGTCAGGGCCAAAGCGCCGGTGGACCTGGGCACGCGATGCACGGTCTTTATGAATTCCAACGTCAAGCAGGCGCAAAAGGAGGGCGTGCCGGTGGCGGACATTTCCGCAGGACTTGCCTATTCCGTCATCAAGAACGCCTTGTTCAAAGTCATCAAGCTTGCCGACGCCAAGCAGCTTGGAAACCATATCGTTGTGCAGGGCGGCACCTTTTACAACCGGGCCGTGCTCCGGGCCTTTGAATTGATTGCCGGAACGGAGGTCGTATGCCCGGACATTTCCGGGATCATGGGCGCCTTCGGTGCTGCCCTGCTTGCCCGCGCGCACGACATTGGGCAACCGGGCGCCATGCGCTCTCTTTCTGAGATCGAGTCCATGTGCTATGAAGCGAGGGCCGCACGCTGCGGCGGCTGCGAAAACAACTGCATGCTGACGGTCAATACCTTCGACGGCGGGCAGCGGCACGTCAGCGGCAATCGCTGCGAGAAGATGCTCTCCGCTTCTGCCGGCACTGCAAAAGGGCGGAATCTGGTGGAGTATAAGCGCCGAAGAATCTTCGATTATGAGCCGCTTCCCGAGGGGGAGGCGCCGAGGGGCGTCATCGGGCTGCCCCGCGTTTTGAATATGTATGAAAACTACCCCTATTGGGCGACCTTTTTCCGGACTCTGGGCTTTCGGACGGTCCTGTCGCCCTGGTCTTCCCATGGGCTCTACGAAATGGGCATGGATTCCATCCCATCGGAATCGGAGTGTTACCCGGCCAAGCTGGCCCATGGCCATGTACAATGGCTCTTCGAGCAGGGCGTTACCACGATTTTTCACCCCTGCGTCTTTTATGAATATCAAGAGACACCGGAGGCACAGAACCACTACAGCTGCCCGATGGTCGTTTCTTACCCGGAAAACCTGAAAAACAATGTGGAGGCCGTGACCTCCGGTCAGCTGCGCTATCTGCGCCCCTTTATCGCATTTACGGATGAGAAAACAGCGGAGGATCGTCTTGTGCGCTTCTGCAAGCAGGAATGGAATATCCCCGCCATGGAGGTTCGCGCCGCCGCCCGCGCCGCGTGGCAGGAGCAGCGGAAAGCGAAGGAGGACATTCAGCAGCAGGGTGAACGTGTTTTGGGAGAAATGCTGACGGAAGGGCGCCGGGGCATCGTACTGGCCGGACGCCCCTATCACATCGATCCGGAAATCAACCATGGGCTCCCGGAGCTGATTGCCTCCTACGGACTGGATGTATTTACGGAGGACTCCCTCCCCTATGATCTCATCTCCCGGGAGCGCCCGCTGCGCGTGGTGGACCAGTGGGTCTTCCATTCCCGGCTTTACAACGCGGCGGAATTTGTCAGTCAGTTTGATGAGCTGGAGCTCGTGCAGCTGTTTTCCTTCGGCTGCGGTCTGGACGCCGTTACCACCGATCAGGTGCAGGAGATCCTGGAAAAAGCCGGAAAGCTCTATACCGTTCTGAAAATCGACGAGGTCAGCAATCTTGGCGCGGCTCGGATCCGGATCCGCAGCCTTCTTGCCGCCATGGAAATGCGCCGCAGCCAAAACATATGCGCGAAGCCGCAGCCGATCCATTATACGCGCACGGAGTTCACCCAACAAATGTTTGAGGAGGGGTATACCCTCCTTGCCCCACAGATGAGCCCGATCCACTTCAACCTTTTAACGCCGATTTTTGAGAAAAACGGCTATCACGTGGTCATGCTGAACAATGCCACAAAGAAGGCCGTGGACGTCGGCCTCAGATACGTCAACAACGACGCCTGCTATCCTTCCATTATTACAACAGGGCAGCTGATGGAAGCTGTTTTGTCCGGCCGGTACGATACAAATAAGCTGGCGCTCATTATGACCCAGACCGGCGGCTGCTGCCGCGCCAGCAACTACGTCGGCTTTATCCGCCGTGCTCTGGACCAGGCGGGACTGAGTCACATCCCGGTCATTTCTCTGAATGCCAACGGTATGGAGAAGAACGAGGGTTTTCATATTACCGCAAAAATGCTTTCAGAGGGGCTGCGGGCGCTGGTTCTGGGCGATCTGATGATGCGGTGCCTGTATCGGACGCGCCCCTATGAGCTCGTTCCCGGTTCTGCCGATGCGCTCCATGACGCCTGGGAAAAACGGATCATCGAGGATCTCCGACGGGAAAAGCCGCAGTTTGGCTATCGGGAACTGTGCGAGGGCATCGTACAGGAGTTTGACGCGCTGCCGCTGGAGGAATCGCTCCGGAAACCCCGGGTCGGCATCGTCGGCGAGATCCTGGTCAAGTACATGCCGCTTGCCAACAACCACCTGGTGGAGCTGCTGGAAAAGGAGGGTGCGGAGGCCGTCGTACCGGATTTTCTGGACTTCCTCGCCATGTTTGTCTATGACCTGGACTACAAGCACCGGTATCTCGGAAAGGGACTCATGGATTCCGTCGTGTCCAGGATCGGCGTGCCGGCCCTGGAGGCGCTTCGCAAGCCGGCGACAGACGCGCTTCGCCGCAGCAAACGCTTTTCCCCGCCGCAGCGGATCGACCGGATCGCGGAGGGCGTGAAGCCCTTCCTTTCCATCGGGAATCAATACGGCGAGGGATGGTTCCTCTGCGGCGAAATGGTGGAACTGCTGGAGGAGAAGGTCAACAACATCGTCTGCATCCAGCCCTTTGCCTGCCTGCCGAACCACGTGATGGGCAAGGGCGTCATCAAAGCGCTGAAAGCCGCCTATCCGGGGGCAAACATCGCCGCCATCGATTATGATCCCGGCGCCAGCGAGGTCAACCAGCTCAACCGCATCAAGCTGATGCTGGCCGTGGCAAAGCAGAGGATGTGAAGGTTAAACCCCGTCCCTCGCCAACCTGGCCAGATGGCGGGCGACGAGGGAGGAATCCAGATCGCCCCTGTGCTCGCTCATGTAAATGACGCAGCCGAACAGGCTTCCCAGCTTTTGATAGATCAGAAGGATCGCGTTCTGATCCTGCATGTCCAGATGAAACAGCTCCGAGTAGATCCGCATCAGGTAGTCCTTGTGGATCGTGAAGCTCTGCTCGAACAGGCCGGCCCGAAGAATGGTTTCGTTGATGGGATCCGCCTGCTCGGACTGCACGAAAGTACGCCAGAATTCCTCTCGGGAAAGATCCTGCCGTTCCTTAAGATTGGCCTCCGCCTGATCCAGATACATGCGCAGATGTCTCAGCAGAATCTCATCCTTGTCCGCGTAATTCCGATAATAGGCCATACGGGAGACGCCGGCCTTTTTTGTGATGTCCGTGATGGTAATATCCTTGTATTCCTTTTTCTCCATCAGCTGGAGCAGGGCTTCATAAATGCAGTCGATGGCAAGCTTGTGAGCGCTGTTTTCCTTTTCCATGTTACAGTTTCTCCTTCTTTGTCACAGTTGTCCATCTGTCCCTTGACATACGTTACACCTGTCACTATAATCCGATTATACGTTACAGTTGAAACGGTAACAAGTGTAACATGCTTGCAAATCAAAATCAAGTATACGGAGGAAAAAAAGAAATGGCAGAGAATATCATTGTTGTCAACTTCGACGTGGAGAGCGAGGCTTATCAGGCGCTTTCGGAGCTTCGCCACGCAAGCGTCACCCCCGGTTACGTGGTCTCCCAGGCCTGCATCATCAAGAAAGAGGGCGGGCGCATTCTGCCTCGGGATGAATTCGACACCGGCGTTGAGACCACGGACGACACCCATCGCGGCGGCGTCATCGGCGGTCTGGTGGGCATTCTCGGCGGCCCGCTCGGCATTCTGCTCGGCGGAGGAATGGGTGCTTTGATCGGCAGCGCCGTCGACACGGCGGACACCGCGAAAAACGCTTCCCTGATCGAGAAGGTCTGCGAGGCTATCCCGGATGACGAAACTACCCTGATCGCGCTGACCTCCGAGTTGGAGCCCATTGCCCTTGACGCCGCTTTCACCAAGTTCTCTGCCCATCTCACCCGCTTTGACGCCGCAGAGGTTGCTGAGGAAGTGGAGAAGGCTGAGGAGCTGCAGCGCCAGATGGAAAAGGAAGCCCGCCAGAAGCTCCGTGAGGAAAAGATGGAAAACCACAAGCAGAAGGTAGAGGCGCGCCGCGCAAAAATGCAGGCGGATTTTGAGGCCTTCAAGGCGAAACTCACAAAGAAGAACGACTGACCGGACGGAACGGTTTTGCTCGCCCGGAAGAGATGCCGCATCCCTGCGCGGCCTCTTCCGGGCGGCTTTTTGAGGTGAAGTATGAAAAGCAAGAACGAATCCATGGGGACTGTGATCCGGAATATGTTCTCGCTGAAGGAGGACAGCGCCTCCAACGAGGAGATTCGGGATCGCCTGCTCAGCGGAGGAAAAGTCACAGGGACGAACCTTTGTGTGCTGATCTGCGCCATGGTGATTGCCTCCGTGGGACTGAATACAAACTCCACAGCGGTAATAATCGGAGCCATGCTGATCTCCCCGCTGATGGGCAGCATTCTGGCAATGGCCTACGGCGCCGTGGCAAATAACTTTCAACTGGTAAAAAAGCATCTGACGGGGTTCATCTTTCAGATCATCGTCAGCGTTGCGTCCTCAACGGTCTATTTTCTTCTCTCTCCCTTAAAGGGGGCAACGAGCGAACTGCTTGCCAGAACTTCTCCCACCTTTTACGATGTCATTATTGCCACAGCCGGCGGGATCGCCGGGATCATCGGGCAGACGCGGCAGGACAAGGCGAACAATATCATCCCCGGCGTCGCCATCGCCACAGCCCTGATGCCGCCGCTGTGTACCTGCGGCTATTCCATCGCGAACGGGAATTGGCGGATGCTGGGCGGCGCACTGTATCTGTTCCTGATCAACGCTTATTTCATTCTGCTTTCCTCCGGGCTGATCCTCAGTCTGCTGAAGATCCCGAAGGAACGGGAGCTCCCGGAAGCAGAGTGGAAGCGTCTGCGCAGGAAAATGATCCGCAATACGATCATCATCGTACTGCCGAGCATCGTATTTCTTTTCCTGATGGCCAGGTGAGCGCAGCCCGGCGCGACAAAAAATGGATACGAAAAGGCTTCTCCTGCCCGATGCAATGTCGGATGGGGAGGAGCTTTTTTTATTTGGGATGAATGGGCCGGGAGTTTCGTTTCAGTTTAGAAACAAGGGGTAGGATTTGGATTATCAAATCCAGAGAGAAAGGAATTGTCCGCCGTGCTTATGATCCTGATTCTGCTCGTCCTGCTGGCAGCCGCCATCGCGGTTTTGCTGTTTTGTGTAGCTGGGCTTCTCCCGGCTGCTCATGCCACGTTGTCCGTACTCTGTGTGATCGCCGGCATACTGCAGTTGATTCCGCTGGCTGTCACCATCATCCTGTTCCTGGTCTCACGGCTCAACGCGGGAAAGAAAACGACCTGAGGTAACGACATGTATGTTCTTCTTTCTATTTTCAGAATGATTCAGGAGCAATTCCCCTATAAGGAGGTTCGGACGATCAGCCGAAGTATAAATCTTCGTGAAGATTTGCTGTTTGACGATGAGGAGCTGAGTGATCTGTATCAATGGATCAGAGACACGTTTGGCGTCTATATCCATGAAAGCAGCCGGTTTGACTCAGTCGGTGAGTTGGCGGACTTCGTCGAAAGCCAGCAGGAAACATGAAAGAGGGGTTATGTGCGATGAAAAAGTGGTTTCAGAACGTGGGAGAAAATGCGCGCAGATTGATGCAGGGGCGATATGGAAGCGATGAGCTTTCCCGCTTTCTCTCATACGTTTCGTTGATCCTGGTGATCCTGTCCCTGTTTCCAAAACTCCGGTTTTTCTATGTGTTTGCCGTTTTGCTTCTTTTCTGCTCCTTTTTTCGGTCATATTCAAAGAACACATACAAACGGCAATCGGAACTGAACATGTTTTTGCAGGTCAAAAGCAGATTCACGCAGAACACTTCCCTGGCATGGAGGCGCTGGCGGGATCGGAAAACGAATCGTTACTATACCTGCCCTTCGTGCAGGACCGTCGTGCGGATTCCCTACCCCGGGCGGGGGAAGAAGGTTGCCATTCACTGTCCGAGATGCGGACAGCGATTTGAGCGAAAGACATGAGCCAACATCATGCTTTCAGGGAAAGGAGCTGACCGGCATGGTACAGGATCCCTATCAGGCGCTCGGTATTTCCCGGGGAGCGACTCAGGAGGAGATCAAGCGCGCCTACCGGAAAAAGGCCAAGGAATATCATCCGGACCTCCACCCCGGCGACGCGAACGCGGCCAGAAAAATGAACGAGATCAACGAGGCCTACGACATGCTGCAAAACCCGGAAAAGTATGCATCGAAGCGCACGCAGCAGAGTCAGCAGAATACGGGTGGATCTTATGGGCAAGCTTCCTCCCCCGGGTACGGAGGCGGCAGCCGGGATAACCGGGGCTACAGCGGCTATCGCGGACCCGGCGGCTGGGCCAGCGATTTCGGCGGTTTCCATTTTGAAGATTTTTTTGACTTTGGCTTTGGCGGCGCACAGACCGACACAAAGCCCCATCCACAGCCCGGTGACCCACCCGAGCTGATCTCCGCCATTCATGCGGTGAACAGCGGACGCTGGCAGGAGGCCATCCAACAGCTCTCCCGCATGACCAGCGCCTATCGCAATGCGCGCTGGTACTACGTCAGCGCCGTTGCATGGCACGGAATGGGCGATTCGGCGAGGGCGCAGGAACTTCTGGGCCGGGCTTTGCAGATGGAGCCGAACAACCGGGTCTACGCACAGCTGTACCGGCAATACCGGCAGGCCGAACAGGCACAGGCACAGCGCGATACACAGGTCGTCGTCTCTCCCCTGCAGATACTTGGCAGGGTGGCAATCGGCCTCATCGCAGCCCGTTTTTTATTCGGCCTGATTCAGGCGCTGGTGTACGGTATGCAATTTGCCCATTAAAGCGGAAAGGACACGTGAACGAACATGGGAAAAACCATTGGAATCGATCTAGGAACGACGAACAGCAGCGTGGCAGTGGTGGAAGGCGGGAAAGCAGTCATCATACCCAATGAAAAGGGCGCTCGGACCACGCCCAGCGTTGTGGCTTTTACAAAGGACGGGGAGCGACTGGTAGGCGACCAGGCCTTGCGTCAGGCGGTGGTCAACAGCGATCGCACCGTCAGATCCGTCAAACGGCACATGGGAACGGACTGGCATAAGAGCATTGACGGAAAGGCCTATTCCCCCCAGGAGCTCAGCGCAATGATTCTCCGGAAACTCCGCCAGGATGCGGAAAACTATCTCGGCGAGAGCGTCACCGACGCCGTCATCACCGTGCCTGCCTATTTCAACGACATTCAGCGGCAGGCTACCAAGGACGCCGGGCGCATCGCCGGGCTCAACGTCAAACGGATCATCAATGAACCTACCAGCGCAGCGCTGGCCTACGGTCTGGACAACGGGAGCCCGCAGAAGATCATGGTCTACGACCTGGGCGGCGGAACCTTTGACGTGTCCATCATTGAGATCGGTGAGGGCGTCATCGAGGTACTGGCCACCAATGGCGACAACCATCTGGGCGGCGACGATTTTGACGAGCGGATCACCAATCATCTCGCCGAAATCATCCACAGGGAGCATCACGTGGACGTTCGCAGAGATCCGGCGGCAATGCAGCGGGTACGGGAGGCCGCAGAGCAGGCAAAGAAGGAGCTTTCCGGAGCAGAGAGCGCCTATATCACACTTCCTTACCTGACCATGGGGCAGCAACCCATAAACTTTGAATATACCCTGACTCGCAGTCTGTTCAACGAACTGACCCGCGATCTGGTGGAGCGGACGGGCATCCCTGTGCAAAATGCTCTTACGGACGCGGGGATCGCGGCCTCAGAACTGGGTAAGGTGATCCTGGTGGGAGGCTCTACGCGGATCCCTGCCGTGCAGGAGAAGGTGCGGGCACTCACCGGAATGACGCCCTCCAAGAGCATCAATCCGGACGAATGCGTGGCCCAGGGCGCCGCCATCCAGGGTGATACACTCTCCGGCGGCAGCTTGGCGCTGTACGGGGATGGAACAAACCTTCTGCTTTTGGACGTGACGCCTCTGAGCCTCTCCATTGAGACGGTGGGCGGCGTGGCGACACGGCTGGTGGAGCGCAATTCCACACTGCCTATCCACTATTCCCAGGTGTTTTCCACTGCCGCGCCCTATCAGCGGAGCGTGGAGATCAACGTGCTCCAGGGCGAGCGGCCCATGGCAAAGGACAACAAATCCATCGGCAAGTTCAAGCTCAACGGAATCAAAGCCGCGCCCGCCGGCGTGCCGCAGATCGAGGTGACCTTCGACATTGACGCCAACGGGATATTGAAGGTTTCCGCAAAGGATCTGGACACGGGAAAGGAGCAGTCCATTACCATCACGGACAACGAGCGCATGTCGGATGCGGAAATCGAGCAGGCCATCCGGGACGCAGAGGAGTATGCCTCTCAGGACGGTGTTCGCCGTCAGGCCCTTGAGATTCGGAATGAGGCCGGCAAAGAGCTGAGCCGTGCCCGAAGCGCTTTGGACAAAGCAAAAAAAGAGCTGCCGAAGGAAGAGAAAAAACAGATCAAGGCAGATA
>JAEEGL011887941.1_pt1 | contig 20617 bp, 16 predicted proteins | sample 9134231 | NCBI WGS metagenome assembly JAEEGL01 (sample SAMN16246548, study PRJNA631951) | gut metagenome | biome: gut microbiome; feature: rumen; material: fiber-attached | host: Bos | place: Iran: Karaj | collected 2018-10
AGTGCGGAAGATGGGACTTGAACCCACACGATGTAAGCATCACAAGATCCTTAGTCTTGCTCGTCTGCCAATTCCGACACTTCCGCGAACCGTCATCACTTCGTGACGACTTATCTATACTAACAAATATTAGGCAAAACGTCAACAACAATTTTTAAACTGTTTTTCATTTATGCCTAAAATGCAGAAGAAGGGACTTGAACCCTCATGTTGTTGCCAACACATGGACCTGAACCATGCGCGTCTGCCATTCCGCCACTTCTGCGAGCGACATGTTTTATGATACTAGTCTTTTAGCGTAATGTCAATGCTTTTCGCCTCAAAAAAAGCCACCAGATCATAGCATTGTCAGTTTATCAACAAAAGCCTCAAGTTTTCTTATAACAACGGCTATAGTTCTGTATTTGATGGACATGTAAGCTGCAAAAACTCCAAGTACAGCGGCGAGGATATAACAGATCATATTACTGCTTACAAGTCCCTGCGCAAGGAAAATGCAGCAGCAAATAAGTACGCCTACTATTCCAATGAGAATTCTTACAAGCTCCTGATGCAAAATGTCCGTCTTCACCTGAAGATTTGCTCTCTCATCCTGTATCTCTTCCTCTGAAAGAACATCGTAATCAAGCTTTTCAAAATGCTTAAGAAACTCCCTGAATCTTTTTTCCATACTCTCCCTAGCCCCCAGCTATTTCATCTACGAAAACTCTATTTCAAGAGATCCGCAACCATCCACCATTCGGCCAACAGTCACATCTATAATTATACGCTTTATCGAACATCTTTTTCAAGCTTCCACACTGCCTATTTGCGGTATCACTCACATAGCACCCTCAATAATTCAGCGTTTAGCTGGTCGTTCCCAAGTGTCGCCTTGTCAACGTCGCAGTCTTCCTGATCAGGAGCACACTCGCCGCAGATATCTATGCCTATCACATTCCGCTCAGCTTGAAGCCTCTTTACAAATTCCTTAAGCTGAGCTATTGTCATCTGCCCCTGATCCCAGTTGGTTGTAAGCTCATCCCTTGTAACTACGTCCTTATCGATGGAAAGATAAACCGGATAAAGAGTCTCAGGGAGCCTCACTTCGCCGTCAAAGATATCCTCCAGATCATAAAATTTTGCCTTATTTTGGATGCTTTCATCAAGCTTTGATATCAGATTCCTATCCGCACCTATAACTTGAATATCGCGCACATACTCATTTTTCTCAAGGACATCTAAAACCCATCCGCCACAGGATAAGATATCTCCCAACATGGGCGGCTGCATATCAGGATGATGATCCAGGACAATGAGTGAAAACGGCTCTTTTATCTGCTCCGTTAAGATTGCCGACATATAGTGATAATTACCATTGTCAATAAAATGTATTTCGTCTGGTCTGATACCATTTTCAGTAATCGTTTTTCGTATTTCATCTCTTGCAATATCATCGCAAAAGCAGTTCGTCCCTGCCAAACTGGAAAAATCTAACATTTTGGGCTCTTCTATATTTTCATATGTATCACAAAGATAAGAGCCTTTATCCTTAAGATAAAAGCTCTCTTTCTCATAAATCCCTGAAAAATCAAAAACTGAAACCTTTTTCTTCATAGTCTTACTTTCTAGCAAGGTCAGCCAAATGTACAATAGCGTCCTCAGCTATAATACACTCGCCGTGTTCTTCGATAAACATTGCCTCCGGTGAATTGACCGTAAGCATCTGAGAATACTCAACTCCGGCTCTTCTCATCTCATAAATGATTCCTTCATCTGAAGACATAAGTCCTGCCATCATATAGAATCTGCCCTTAAACTTATAAAGCACAGAATCTACGATAGGAAGCCTTTGAACAACCTTGGAAAAACGCTCTGCCTCCTCTAATTCATCGAATTCAACCATATATTTTGCATACTCAGAAAGCGGCTGGTAAGTTGCCTGTGCACCTGCATCAGCCGACATATTATCAGACTCGCGCCCATAAATCCTGTTGATCGTATCGGTTACATTGGTGATGACCTCATTAAGCGCAACGCCCTTATCTCTGCCCGTCTTTTGCTTAATCTCATCAACTCTCTCCTGAGTCAGCATTTTTAGGATAGTCTCCGCTGCACCGCGAATACGATCTGTTGCCTTCTGAATATCTGCATTACTCATCTTGACTGCAAAAATCCGAACACTCCCATCCATCATCATGTTCTTGCTCATCATCATAACCTCTGTCTCAGGGTCATAATCAAGCTGAGCCCCAACCTCTTTATTTAGCTGGGCAAAAAATGACGTGGTGTTCTCTGCACCCTCTATTACTGCCTCTGGAGTAAGACCGATTTCATGAAGCTCAGATGCTGCGATACTGCATTCTACAGTTGTCTCATTCATTTTAACTATAATCACTAAGCATCATCTCCTCTCCGTGGAATCCAACCTCTCTCGAAAAACTCCTTTTTTTCGAGTAAAAAACAGCTTGCTCCTTTGATTGTCATTATATATCTATTTATTAGCACTGTCCACACGAGAGTGCTAATTTTCAAAAAATAATTATATTTTTCTAGTTTTATTATAGAATTTTATAAGCTCAAATGACATAAAATATATATTAAAAAAAAGTGATGTTTTCAGCAGTTTTTCGCTCAAAACATCACTTTATAATATTTCATTACTGTCTTATATGCTTACTTTTTTCTGCGGCATCTATGACATCCGGCACTGTGCCTGACTCAGAGATTTCTCCTGTAGCCTCACACCTTATTGTCACTCTGTTCGCACCACCTATAGTACAGGTAAAAAGCGTAAGATCCCAATCTCCAGAATCCATCTTGATTACATCCTTTGCTCCTAATGTCTCGATATTTGAAACCTGAAAATAGAAGCTCTTTCCATTCATATCTGTCACAACAACGCTATCACCGGTTGAAAGCTCATTTATATTACCAAAATGCTCCGGATAGTTGTGACCACAGATAATAAGGTTATTCTCATACACAGAGCCCTTATATCTGCAAATCGCATATTTAGCATTAGCCTTACTCCACTCATTCTGAATCGGAAGAAGGAGTCCAAGTGAAGGAATCTCAAGAGTTCCAATGAAGCTGTGTCCATCAACATCCACAACAGGCATATCTCCTGACTCTGCATCAAGAACCTGATCCGGCATCTGTTCCATAAGTTCTTCCAGCATTTTTTCAGATTCATCTCCAGCGGCCTGTGACTCACTTAAATTGTGTCTCAAAAGAATCGCTGCAGCCACGATAAAAATGGCTCCAATCAATATATAAATGTATCCTGATTTGTTTTTCATGATTATCACTTTTTAGTATTGAATTTCAGTTTGAAGCGGTCTTTCTGATTCCTTTTATTATGAAGAAAACTCCGATAATAAGAAGAACTGGAAGTGGCCACCAAAGCTGTCCTGTCTGAGGAAGTCTTCTGGCACCAAGTACTGCCGGAAGATCTCTTAAAGCACCAAGTACTGCTGGAAGATCATCTCCACCAGGATCTGTCCCATCACCAGGTGGTGTATCTGTTGGCGGTGTTTCTGGCGTACTAGGTGGATTGTATGTATTGGTAATTATGAATATATATCCATTACCCTCTGTAGTTACTTTTGCTGTGTAGTTCTTGCCAGTGGATACCTCGGATACCTTCCACTGATGTCCAGCTTCATATTTCCATTTGTAACTCCAGGAATTATCAGCTGATAAAGTAACTGTTTCATAAAGATTGCCATCGCAGTATATCTTTACTGTAATTGAGCTAGGTCTCTTGCTTGAATATCCGCTGTCATTCCAGCGCTTATAAAGTGCATATTCCTTAATCTCTGTAACGTCTACCTTAGAACGCTTTGGAGAAGCTGTGACGTCATATGTATAGGAATAGGTCCCGTCGCTGTTCTTTTCCATTCCTGGAACAGCTACAAAGAAATCGCCAAACTCATGCTTATAATGACCAATTTTGATACTGTCATTAACCACGAGATAAATACCAAGTTCAAGTCCTGTGTAAACCGTTTTACCCTTGCTATCGGATTTACCGCTGGCATTTGGTGTTACACTGTTTGCCTTAATGTAATCCCTTGCAGGTTCAATGCATTTGTCCCAATCGCTCTGCTTCTGTATGGAATTGATATTCTGAATAGGAAAAGCAGTCTCTGTGTCAAAAGGTGCTACTGTTGTGTAATAACCGTTCTCATCGAAAGAAGCAACACGATAAATCTTTGTATTAACTCCCGGTGCCACTTCATTATCTGCAGTGTAATGAGTGATTGTCAGAGTTCCCTTTTTGGAAGTATCGACATTCTTCTCAGCAGCCTGAACATTAACCGCCGGCAAAGAACCGGCAATCAAAAACGCAGCCATGAAAAGAGACGCTATTCGGATAAATATATTATTTTCCTGCTTTTTCATTTTTCTTCCTTCTGTTTCTGAACCACTTAGAAGTAGTTATCAAATAAATAAGTAATGCTGTAAACAACAGCGGAGCCGCTATAAATGGAGCTACCCAAAGTGCACCGTATCTTGATGCATCCGATGGTACAATTATCTTACTCTCTTCGCTATAATCAACACGCTTTGCTCTAACTAGCATTCTGTGAGTATTGACACCATAAGGTGTACAAGTCACAAGCGTGACATATTCTTTGTCATCTGCAATTGCCAGATCATTTGTTTCTTCCGGCAATACAATCTTAATCTGATCGACCTGATAAGCAAAGGTCTTGTCCATTATGTGTAATAAAAATGTGTCACCTACGATCATCTGATCAAGGTCTGAAAAAAGCTTTGAGGATGGGAGTCCTCTGTGTCCTGAAAGCACTGTGTGTGTACCAACCGTGCCTGTAGGAAATGATGTTCCCTCCAAATGTCCTATACCAACCTGGAGAACTGATTCTGTAGTCCTGTGGTAAATAGGAAGATGAACGCCGATGTTTTCAATCTCAATGTAGCCCATAATACCTGTCCCGGTGGGATCAAGTATGCTTTCGTATTCTGCCAATTCTTCTTCTGAAAGGTTGAAGCTAAGAGGCTGCTGGGCTAGTCTTTCATTGTAGTCTATTGCCTCATTCCAAAATCTGGTGTAATCCTCTTCAGATACTGAATTCATAAGCTCTTCGTAGTTAGAAATCGCTCTACTCTGATGCTTTGAGTTAATGTAATTACTAACTGACGGATATAGAAAAATTGCTATTCCTGCAAGGAATATCAAACCAAATATTATATTAGGTATTTGTTTTTTTATCTTTTTATTCATAAATCTATTTTTTGAATCAAATCTGTATTCTCCAAAAGAGTCATATATAAACTCTTTCGGAAAATACAGTAAGTTTCTTGATATCTACGAAACAAGATTCAAATTTTAATAGTCATTAATTATTCAGCCTGTGCTTTTCTACGAACAAGGAAGTATGCAGCGCCTGCAAGGATAAGCATTCCACCAAAGATGTAGAAAATAGTTGTACCGATACCACCTGTCTCTGGAAGAAGTAATCCCTTGCTGTCTTCTACAGTAGCAACTGTTCCTGCATCGTCAATAGAAATTGTAACTTCCTGAGCATGCTTGTATGTTGTTTCGCCAACTGTTACGTTACCCTCAATAAGGTTATATCCTGTAGGAGCTACTGTCTCAACAAGGACATATGTCTCTGCATCAAGACCATTGATCTTAATATTATTCTTTTCTTTTGTAACAATATCTTCAACTGTGCCAGCTGGATCTACAGTATATGTATAGCCATCCTCAGATACTGTGAACTTAACCTTTGTGTTATTGCTCTTTCTGTAAAGATTGAATACAGCACCAGGAAGAACTTCTCCATTCTCTTTACCCTTAGCAACCTTCTTAATCTGAAGAGGATATGTCTTTGTCTCTGTCTTCTTGTGAACTGTCTCTACATCATTACCATAAACAAGGTAAGCCTCGTTTTCGTTTTTTTCATCATAAATCTTAGCATCTTTGTTAACAACTGCTGTGTAAACTACAACAACTGATACATCCTCAGTAGGCTCTGCAAAGCTCATATCAAAGCCATGATCTGTTGACTGAAACTCTGAATAAGCATAATCCTTATTACCTACTTTAACAGATTCAATCTTATTAAATGTAAGACCTTCTGTCATTCTATCGACGATCTTGTAATTCGTACCACCAACCTTAAGATCTGCAACAATTGTGAATGTAACTGTATCACCAATCTGTGCGTTGTTTCCTGTAAGATCAACTGTATTTGTAGAATCCTCTGTTACAGTCTTCTTAAGTGATGGAACACTGTTCTTCTCTCTGATTTCAGCGTTAGGGCTTGTTGTGTCAACTGCAATAGCGCTACCAAGTGAAGAATCAACTACATAATAACCATACTCAAGGCCAGTTAAAACAACCTTTACTACTTCATCGTTTGCAGCATTCTCTTTTTCAGATACAGCTGTTTTAGTAGAATCAGCCGCAATATTGTTTTTCTTTGCATAAGCAAGAACATCTTTACCGAACTGAGCTACATTCTCGTCTGTAATACCAGCTGTGTTAAGAATTCCGTTATCACCTACTGTAAAGTAATTCTTAGCTGCAAAATCTGCATCTTTTAAAATATCTTTGAACTTAGTAGAAAGTGTGTAAACACCACCGTTATCCATGTCGTTCTGATCAGCTGCTGCGAAATCGAATACACGGTAAGCATTGTAAACCTGACCATTTCTAGCATTGTCAATAGTGATTGTGCCGTTCCCAGCGGCGAAGGCTGTTAAGCCCATTCCAAGTACCATGATAGATACAAGGAGTCCCATTAGTAGTTTCTTTAGTCCTTTCATTTTCCTCTCCTTTTGAATCTTGTGTCTTTTTGTTTATTGTTTCAAAGCGTGTTACGCTTCAAAGCCTTTAGTTCTCTTTCTTGCGCTGAAAAACATTCCCACAAGAAAACCTATAAGTATTACTGCAGCACCAACTGCCTTGAATGGAATATCTCCAATTCCTCCGGAATGAGGAAGCTCATTGGTACCTCTGTTGTTGGTTACGTTGAGTCTGCATACCGGATAGTTGTTTCCAGATGCCCATGCATTCTCCCAACTCATTTCACCACTCTTTACCTTGTTCTTGAAGCCTCGATCGTAGTTATAATCTGAGGTTGTTCTGGTTACGTTGTTTATGTTAACACTACCGTAGGTAATGTATGGTGACTGAGGTAAGTCGTTACCGTTTTCATCACACTCTTTGATGAAGTATACATACTGATAAACGTGCTTCTGGCCATCATAATTGTCCTGTTTTCTATCAAGGGCAAACTCAGCAAACCAGCCATGAGCATAGTTGAGTTCAATTATTGCTCCGTTGCCCTCTCCTGACTTGTCAATTACAAGTGACTTATCAGTAGCTCCAGCAACCAGCTCATCATATCCTACCTGAACATAATTCTTGTCTTCTCTGTAGTTTTTGTAGAGCTTTACGTAAACAGGATTGTAATCCTTAGTAGCTTCTCCAGAAACTTCTTCTCCGTTAAACAGCCAATACTTATTTATCTCTATATAAGGTGTATTATGGAGCATGAAGTCAATGTTTCCGGCAGAATCATCATGTCTGTGAATACTTTCAAGTTTGAAGCCGTTAACAGTTGCACCGCCTGGTGTAAGCTCTGTGTAGTTGCCATTTGCATCTACATAGTATTCCTTGATCATGTACTGGTAATTCTTAGCCAGGTTGTTGAAGGTGATGGGCTTTGAAACATAGCCTCCCTCAGTGGAATTGTATGTCCAGTCCTCAGGATAATCATTAAGATCACCCTTGAAATCTGCACCCTCACTATCCTGCCAGATTCTTGGAGCCTTGATTGTGTACTCCTCAGCCATTTCCCAATTGGTTCCATCCGCAGATCTGAACAATCTGAAGGTCACATCAAAGATGCTATCGGCAACAGCCTTGTCATACTTGGCTCTTCCTACCAGTTCATCCCAAACCTTTGTAACAGAAATTGTGATGGAATCAGAGGTTGAGTTATAGAAAGCAACCTTATCTCCCTTTACCTCATACTGAGAAGTACAATAATTCTCAGCCTTTGTACAATCGGAAATAATTATTTTTCCAATCTCTCTCTCAACTCTGTAATAGCTGATTTCGATATCATTGGCATTCTTATAATCAATCTTTATAAGAATGACTCCGTTATCACGTTTATAGTTCCTGTAATTCGGTGAATTGCCCTTGTCATTTGCATGTGTATCGTATTTGAGTTCAACTTCTTCCATTCTGAAGATATATGTGTTGCCCTCTGACATACGCCATACGCCAGGATCTATAGTGTAATCAATATCGCTACCATTGTTAGTTATTGGCTTTTCTTCAAGTGACTTATCGTAGTTAACCCACTTAAACTTTGATCCGTCCCAAATCTTTTCTCTGATTACGAAATCAAACTGCTCAGTAGGTGTCTGGTTGTCAAGGTACTTGTGAACCATCAGCTTAAGGGACGCACCCTTGTTTGTGATAGTTGCTGTTCCTAAATATGTTGAACCTGTTGTGCTGTTCTTGTACTGCCCCTCTGTTGTAAATACTACAACCTTAGGGTTACTCTCAGGTGCATCTGTCTTAAAGCCATCGACCTGAGTTGTCTCTGCAACTGTGTAGTTGATGAGATTGCCATCCTTGTCGTACCTAGGTAGCTTTGACCAGGTGTACTTCCAGGTAAAATCTGTATCCTCTACGCTAGCCTTGCTTTCTCTCTTTATGGTGTATTCGGCGTCAACCTTTGTAGTCTTTCCACCAGATATCTGATAAAGAGTAAGAACTACATCTTTTGCATTCTTTGGAATATCTACCTTATCTCTTCCGTTAAGAATCCAAGCCTTGGTTACTTCTATATCCACCGTCTCAGCAGTCACATTGTAGAATGCAACATTCTTCATCTGAGGATCAGATACCTTGTTGTCTGACTTGATTCTGTGAGCATCATCATAGTACTTGGTCGTCTTATTCCAGATGTTGTCCCAATACTCAGAGTATGAAGCTCTGTAATACAGTGGCTTTTCTTCGCCGCCCTTATAATACTTGATCTTTATAAGGATTCCTGTTGTATCTTTGTTGTACTGTGAAGCATCAAGATCATTTTCTGTAAGCATGAAGTAATAGGTATGCTCACTCTTATTCTGATCAGTGCTTCCGTCCCCATAGACCATACCAAGCTTTTCCGGATAAAGATCATAGCTGATCTTTGAACCATCGTTGGTAATTCCCGTGTCTATCTCTTTCCAATATTTTTCAACCGGGTCATACATTCCGAAGGTAAATTTGAATTTACCTGTTTCCTTGTTATTAGCAAGTCTTCCGTCTACATACTTGTCAGCTTCAATCTTGATGATCTCTGAATTGGAGCTTGCATTGTAGATATCAACACTAGCCTGTGCATCAAGGAATCTTCTAACTGAGATTTTGTGGATCTCACACTTTTTATCAACCTTATCAGCAATTATTGTTCCACTATATGAACTGTAAAGAGTTACGTTTGACTTAGGAGCAATAAGTGCACCGGATGCAATATTTGTGTAAAGCTTACCAGTATAAGGATGATAGTCATTTTTGGCGTCTCGCTGAACCGGGTTGAGAACTATCTGATTTGCGACCGTACTCCAGTCACCGGTTCCCTTACCGTTAACGGTAATCTTATCAAATGTATACTCTGTAACACCTGTAAGATCTACATTTATAAGCAGTAGTGTATTCTCTCCAATTGTAAATCCTGTGTTTACTGCGTAATTATCGCTAACATCCTTCAAAATAGCTTTGAAGTACTTGTCAGTAAGATCTTTCTGAACATAGCCGCCCTGAGTTCCTACGATGTTAACAACAAGAACATCATTTGTTGAATTAGCATAAGCAAGCTTTGATGCGGTTACCTCAGCGCTGCTGATCATTGACTCGATATCAACCGGGAAGGATCCTTCGTAAACTTCCTTCTTGTAACCACTACCTGTATACTGCACGCTTGAATATGAGGTATCTGATGTCTTGTAGTAAACCTTGGCTCCGTCTACCTTCTGAAGAACATACTCTCCGGTGTAACCGTTCATGTTCTCAATGTAGTTATCAGTGAAGTAGCTTACTGTATCATTAAGTCCCTCAAAGGAGTCTGTTCCGTAGGTTACTGTGTAGGTTCCAACCTTATCACCAGAAAGAACTGCCTTGCCGCCCTGCTTATCAAGCTCAAATACATAAACACGGGCATTTGTTGAACCTGATTTCATGAATGGCGCTGCATCAAAGGTTGTTGTTCCATATCCGCTGTAATCTGTTGTGATTGAGAAATCACTTCCTGCAATCTTGTTCTTTCCATCCTTGTCAGTGAAAAGAGCGAAGTGGAACTGTCCTGCCTTTGGAGTACCTGACACCTGCTTTGTTACTGTCAGCATGTATGTATCAAGTGCTGTGTAAACATGTGTCGAGTTACCAATTGTAAAGTTCTGAATATTGCTGATCTTACCTACAGCAATGTTTGCTTCGGAGTGGTTATTGTTACCATCGTATTCATGAGAAACAACACCAAAGTATGTGGTATCTCCAAGCATCTTAACGATGTCTTTTGCACTGTAGTACTGATCACCCTGCCAGGTTGTAAGTGAGTAGGTCTTGACTGTTCCGTATACTGAGAAGGAATCTGTCTTGAAGGAAACCACATCGGCGCCTTCACCAAGATCTACATTTCCGTTCTTTACCACCTCTACATCAATATCTCTTGAGGTAATATCTGTTGCATCACTTGTGGCATCTACATCCTGCATTACTTCTTCTTTGACAGGAAGATGAACAATTGCTACATCACTTGGTGCATTTGTTCCAAGACCATCAGTGATCTGATTCTTGTTAAAGGTGATTGATACTGAAGCTGTTCCGTCCTTTGGCTCGTACTCTACATCATCAAGGATGAATGCGATATCAAACAGAACTGTGTTATCATCATCGTATTTGGTTACTTCTGTACTGCCATTAGCCTTGGCAATTTCGTCTGCGTTATTGTTGAGGGCTCCGATATAGGCTTCGTAGTTGTACCCTTCTGTTTCTTTATCAAGAGTAACTACCTTGAGCTCTACACCCTCTGGCAAAACAGATGCATTTGAAAGCTTTACTGTAACTGTTACTTCGCCGTTCTTGTAGCTAAAGCTCTCCTTATCGTTTGCCTTGACATATTCAAATGTAATGTCTGTATTATCTTTAAGTTCAAGTACCTTTCCATCGGCAGTTGTTGCTTCATAATATGTATACTCAATTACTTCTGAAGCTTCATCTGCAGAAGACTCTTTTGCTGCACTGTCCTCTGAAAGATTTTCCTTTGCTGTCTTGGTAGCAAGACTAACAACCTTTGTTCCGTTTATTGTTGCTCTTAAGAAATAATATCCTTCAAATTCCTTGTAGGTCTTTGTAAGGTCAACTGACTTTGTACTCTCATCAAGTGTGAAGCTGTCTGATTCAGCGAGCTTGTTTCCTGCCTTATCAACGTAGTTGGCTGTAAGGATTACATTCTTGTCTTCCGCTACTGCCTTCTTTTCTTCTTCCTTCTGTTCCTGACTGGAAGCCTCACTTGATGCATCACTTGAAGCTGTTGTAGCGTCCTCTACTGAAGAAGCCTCTGAACTAGCTTCTGATGACTTTTCTTCAGAAGAAGCTGATGAAGCGGCTGGCTCTGATGAAGAAGCTGAGGATGCTGACTCTGATGAAGAAGCGCCGGTAGATGATTCCTTGGAAGCCTCTGCTGCCTGTGAAGAAGAAGCTGCAGAACTATCTGCCTTTTCCTCATCCTTTGAAGAAGCCTTGGAGCTCTCATCAGAAGCTGTCTCTGCAGACGAATCTGATGGCTTTTCTTCCTCCTTGCCTTCCTCAGAAATCTTCTCGATGATATCCTCCCAGGTCTTGGACTCTCCCTCGTTTGACTTATCCGGATTCTCAGCTGTCTCAGAGGCTGTAGCATTCATCTGCTGGATAAGTCCCTGCTCGAACTGGCTATCAGCAGTTTCAAGAACAAGTCCTACCTGTCTGGCTCCATCCTCGGTCATCGCAGTAGCAGGCTTGTTGAGCATATAAAGCGTTACTGTTCCCGTGAAAAGCGAAACAGCAAGCGCAAAAGCAAGCCACCTTTTCTTGTTGCGATGCTTCTTAATGTAGTTTTCTGCGCGATTTTCATCAACTTTGCGCATTACCCTTACCTCACTTCAGTGATTTATAGTCCTCCAAAGCTGTCAAATGGGAAGACTCTAAATATTACCTTGCCGATAAGCTGTTCCTTTGTCACACAGCCTACGACGCTTGATCTTGAATCAATAGATACGCTTCTGTGGTCCCCAAGAACAAACCATCTGTTTTCAGGAACCTGGTATGGGAAAGTAATATCAGTAGGTGTCAGGCTCTTATCTGAAGCATATTCCTCGTCAAGTAAAACTCCATTTACGGATACATTGCCCTCATCGTCAATGTTGATCCAATCTCCCGGTGAACCAATTACTCGCTTAACTAAAACCTTGTTGTTATAGTAAAAAGCAAGAAGCTCTCCGGATTCAAAATTCTGACTGTTGCGGGCTATAACTATCTGTCCTGTATCAAGGGTTGGTGTCATACTGTCACCGGTAACCTTAAGGACAGTTACATAAAAGCTTGAGATCAGCACTGCCAGCGCAGCCACGACAACTACAACGACAAGTGTATTTCTCAATACTTTTCTATATTCTTTTTTACTATTTTCTCGCTTGAGCTCTTTTCGAAGTTGTTCCAGAGTAGGTTTCTCAAGCGGAGTTTGCTGCTTATTTTTCTTACTCATCTTTCTTCTTTCTTGTGCGCTTCTTGGGCTTTTCTTCTGTATCCTCAGTTACAGTCTCAGAAGCCTGTGAAGCAGCAAGTTCCTTCTCAGCTATCTTCTTCATGGAAAGCTCCTCTGCAGCCTTAATTCTTGCTCTGCTTTCCTCGATTTCCTTCATCAGGTCATTGTATTCCTTAGCTGCGTTCTTCTTTAATGTTTCAACATAGATGTCAGCAGCCTTCTGTCCGGCTTCCATAATTCCACCAAGCTGAATTGATGCTTCTGCAAGAGACTGTGAATTCTGAATCTTGGCCATTGCTTCATCAACCTGCTGCTGAAGCTCTTCCTTTTCTCTCATAAGTCTTGCCTTAAGTCCAGCTATATCTTTATCGAATTTAGCCTGCATCTGTGCCTTCTGCTCGTTGAATTTGACTCTCATTTCTGCCTTTTCTTCATCAAATCCCTTGAGCATCGCTGCTCTTTCTTCAGCCATATCATGCTGAAGCTGAAGCTTTTCTTTTTCAAGCTCTTCTTTTAACTCATTTTCATGCTGCTTAGCTGCTTCTGCCTCTTCGGAAAATGTAATCATCATTTCCAGTAGTTCTGCCCTGCTAAGCTTTTTAAGATTGATCTCCGACATTTTTACTTCCTCTATATATACGTAAAAACTAAACTCAAAAAACAGGCGTTTTGCATAGGAATAGCCTTTGCAAAACACCCTTTTTAAAGTAAAAAGGCAAATGCAAAGCTATAAGCCAATTGCAAAAAAAATAATCTCCCTGTACTATGACGATGTTACCAACATCGACCGTTCATCCATGAACTATCCGCGCGTACTAAATTATTCAATAAAAAAGACCGTCTGTATAAAACTAACAGCCCGGCCATCATTGACATCCCTCATTAGATGCCAGCAACTGGCTGTCTGTCACTGTGATGTGATTGAGACCCTTTAGCTTTGCGTCACCACTTTTCAATGGCTTTGCCTTTATTTTCAAATATGAATCTTAACCGCGTAAGTTAAAATTATCTTTTTTAAGTTAAGATTATTTTCATGCCGTGTACATTGAATATACAGCATAGTAGACATAAATACAACCACTTTTTCACAAAAAAAACATAGTTTCTAACGCAAAAAGAGCTGGAACCCAGTCCAGCTCTATGTATCAAAATTTCATTAAGTTTATAAAAGTTTTATAGGTTTCCTTTTATTTTTTATCTTTTCAGTCCTTTAAGAACTTGTAACAGTTCATCAGATGTAGTAATTACGCGGCTGTTGGCTTGGAAACCTCTCTGGGTTGTAATCATGTCAGTAAACTCTTTTGCAAGGTCCACATTACTACCTTCTAGGACACCTGATGTCATATAACCACCAGTTGTAGAAATATCAATTATCTGAGCAGCTCCTGAGTTAAGAGACTGGGCGTAGAGGTTATCTCCAACTTTTTCAAGACCCATGGCATTATTGAATTCTGCCACTGCAATCTGTCCTTTTCTTACCGTTTCTCCGTTTGAATAAGTACCATATATAGAACCGTCGTTACTGAACGAAATACCGGTAAGGGTTCCTTTTGGATATCCTTTGTTTAGTCCCTGCGCATCTCCCTTATATGCGTAAAGCGTCGATGAATTGCCGCCCATGGTGGAAGCGTAGTTAGTTGTATTATTGAAATTCACGGTAAGCGGTCCTATTTGAGAAGCATCACCGCCGAAAGTAAAGGTCTGAAGTCCCTGTCCCGCATTATTCTGTCCTGCACTTGTCAGAACTCCGCTGTGTTTATCATACTCAAGCTTGATATCCTCTATAGCATTGAAGCTGACGCTTTTGCCATCTTCATCAGTTATTCCCGTCAGAGAAAGATTGAATATATTAGAATCATCCTCTTCAAGATGACTTACTACAAACTTAAGAGTATAGGTTTTTCCATCATTTCCATAAACCTCAACTCTCTGTACCAGGCCTTCAGCGCCGTCCTGAAGCTTAGGATCCATGCTATTTAAGTTTCCTTTAAAATATGACTGCGTGGTAGCCTGACCTTCCATGTAGTCTATCGTTTCATTATTATCAATTACTCCATTTTCGTTCCAGTCTATCGTTCTTCTGTTAATAACCTGCAGATTTGTAACCGCATTGCCGATCTGTGCATCACCCATAACTCCCATTACATAATAACCATTGTTCTGGGTTACCAAAAAGCCCTCGGCATCTATGGTAAAGGAACCATCTCTCGAAAAATTAAGCTCACCAGTCTGTGCATTGGGGCTGATTACAAAGAAGGAATCTCCTGTGATCATCAGATCCAGCACATTGTTAGTGGTGATAGCTGAGCCCTGCGCAGAAATGTTGGTATAGATAGAGCCAACTTTTGAACCAAGTCCAACCTGAGCTGCGCTTGTTGTAGCTGTATTTTGACCTGCTCCGGAACCATTTTTGATGGTCTGATAAAGAACATCCTGAAATCCGGTAGCCTGGGATTTATATGCTGTTGTATTAACATTGGATATATTGTTACCAATGACGTCCATCTCCATCTGATGGGTATTAAGACCTGAAACTGCAGACCAAAGCGATCTCATCATAGGGCATGTACCTCCGCAAAGCTTTTCTTTTTCTGCGTACGTCCATGTACTAAGAGCAATCCCTTTGCCAGAAAAAACATACTATAGCTCTTACCTCATTTATCGGACAAAAATAATAATATATTTAGTGCTTTGAAATATTTTTTCGCGTATACTGATTAAAGATGTATAATGTAACAAAAACCTAACAAATTCCCAGGAGTGTTTATGGATTTCAATTCAAATAACAGCCAGACAGAATTAAAAAATGAGATCAGCAACATCGTGGATCTGATTCTTTCCGATTATAAAAAAGGAAGAGACATCGATCAGATGGATGTCTTTAACCAGCCCGATAGGGACGCGGTTAAGGATATAGTGATCAAGCTTCTTCGCATCATCTATCCCGGTTATTCCAGAGACAAGACCTACAGGAGCTACAACGATGACAACCGCATATCTATCGTAATTGAAGACGTCATTTACAACATGCAAAAGCAGATTGCGATTGCCTTTCATCACAGCCCTGATTATAAAAATGCCAGCGATGAGACTTTGGCTTGCGGTGCCAGATGCATAACTCATGAGTTCTTCAAGCAGCTTCCAAAAATCAGAGAGTATCTGGACACTGATCTTCAGGCCTGCTACGACGGAGACCCTGCAGCCTACAGTAAGGGTGAGATAATCCTCTCCTATCCGGGGCTACTTGCTACTTCGATAAATCGTATTGCCCATGAGCTTTACCTTTTAAAGGTGCCGCTTATTCCAAGAATGATGACCGAATACGCCCATGGCAAGACAGGTATAGACATTCATCCCGGTGCAACCATCGGCAAATACCTGATGATTGACCACGGCACCGGTATCGTAATCGGCGAGACCTCAATAATCGGTGATCACGTCAAGATTTATCAGGGAGTAACTATTGGCGGTCTTTCAACCAGAGGCGGTCAAGCTCTTAAGGGCACCAAGAGACACCCTACTATCGAAAGCAATGTTACCATTTATGCCGGAGCTTCCATACTTGGAGGTGAAACTGTTATTGGCGAGAATTCAGTAATCGGAGCTAACGCTTTCATTACCTCTTCTGTTCCTGCCGGCAGCAGAATTAGTATGCAAAAGTAAAAATTTAGGAGTATAATAAACAAATAAATTCTATATAGAAATGGGGAAAAAGAAATGAGTCAGGAAAAAGTAGACGCTTACAAGAAAGAAAAAGCAGGTCGTGAGGAGAGAATCGCAAAGCTTAAGCTTCGTCACAAGATTGAAAAGATCGTTGGATGTGTAATCCTTGCTGCAGCTGTTATTGCAATAGTTGTTTCTGTTGCATGGAGCAAGCTTGGAACCAAGACCGCTGCTGCCGACGCAGATGCTACAACTGAAGTTTCTACCGAGGTTGCTGCAGATGTTGTTGAGGATGGCGCAGCTGAGAGCTCTTCTGCTGAATAATTTCTTCGAATTAAATAGTTATTTTTAGAGGCGATGCACATAGATGCACCGCTTCTTTTTTTTGTAAAAAAAGAATTAATCAAATGATAATTTCCATTTTATAAATGCCCTTCGCTAATATAGTATGATTAATTCGTAAATTATTACAAAAGTATTACGATTGGGGGCGGCTATGCACGAAGTAACTCATATTTCCTATGGGGAAGGAACTGTCAGCATCGCTTTAGACTCCACAAGCCTTACAGAAGTAAACTCTCCTAATTTCAGGTTTGGTGATTACAAAAGCGTTGTATCCTCCTTCTTTACACCAAAAGAACTTATACGCATAGAAAACGGTGAATCAGCAGATCTCACTTTTTATTTTGTTGTCTCCGATCAGCCTGAAGAAGAAAGCTTTCTGGAACAGCTTCACTCAGCCATAAACGAAAAGGAAGCCGAAATAGGAAGTCTTCACGAAGGGCTTCATATCGATATTTCCGCATCCAAATCCATTGCTAATGAATCTGCTCAAAAGATAGACTCAGTAGCTGACCGCATTGAGCTTCAGATGGATATTCCCCTTTACCTTGTAAAAGAAGACAGAAGCTACTATTATCTTGAAAGTAACATGGGCGACTATGAGTTTATAAGCGACTTTGATGAGGAGTCTAATGTGCTTACTCTCAACACACATGCAATAGGACATGGAGTCCTACTCTATCAGGATTCTTTGGAAAGCCTTGTTGAAAAAAAAGATTCCTTCATAAATCTAAAATCTGAATATCTGTTTTTAGGCGGAATTGTAGTGCTGGCGGGCATTTGGTTTTTCCTGGAACGTCTACGTCAAAATAATGCCTGAAACATCATTTTTTTCTATACTTTTTCACTTTGCATTGCTATAATGGATAAGGTTAATTTTAAGTAATTTAATTAATTTTAGGGGAAAATAGATGAAACAAAAAATGGTCTGCTATCTTTTGATGGCTGCCTTAGCTTTTTCTTTATTGATGGGGTGTTCAAACTCATCTGACAGCGCCTCAGTAGGAATTGACAACACTGACTATTCCTTCGCAGACAAGACTGTAGGCGTGTGCATATACCAGATGAGTGACAATTTCATGAATCTATTCAGCAAAGAGCTTGTCAAATACCTGACAGAACAGGGCTTTTCTGAGGATAATCTTTTGGTGTACAACAGCTCCAACAGTGAAGCCAAGCAGCTTACACAGGTTGAAGAACTTTTAGATAAAAAGGTCGATGTCCTGATAGTAAATCCCGTGAACGCAAACATAGCCTCTTCTATTACAGATATGGCCGTTGCAAACAGCACTCCGCTTGTGTACATAAATCGTGAACCAGGCGCCGATGAAGAATCTCGCTGGGAAGATTACAATCTAAACGTCACCTACGTAGGCTGTGATGCCAGACAGTCTGGCATTTATCAAGGCGAGTTGATCCTTGCTCTTGGAATCACTAAGCTTGATAAAAACACCGACGGCAAGCTTCAATATTACATGCTTGAAGGCGCTCCGGAGAACACTGATGCAGCCTATAGAACAAAATACTCCGTTTCCACGCTGGAAAACGCCGGTATCGAGCTTGATTGCCTTCTTAATGAAGTAGGCAACTGGGACAGGAACACAGCTAAGTCCCTCACCTTGGAAGGGCTTAAAAATGGTCTCACCCCAGAGGTTATTATCTGTAACAATGATGCCATGGCACTTGGTGCCATAGATGCCCTCACCGAATATCACATTGTTCCTGGTCAGGACATTTACATCGTTGGAGTAGATGCTCTTCCCGAAGCCCTGGACAAGATTACTGATGGACAGCTTCTTGGATCAGTTTTCAACGATTATGTAAAGCAATCTCACAGCGCCGCTGACGCCGCCATCAACTATATTAAGGGCCAGCCCAACGAACACTACATTGGCTGCGATTACGTCAAGGTAAGTTCCTACAATGTAGCCTTCATTAAAAATCGCCAAAAATAATTGTTGCATTTTCTTTTGCAATCGTTATATAATGGAAAGCGTCGTCGGGGTGTGGCTCAGTTGGTAGAGCACTATCTTAGGGAGGTAGGGGCCGCGTGTTCGAATCACGTCACTCCGATCAATTTTAAAGGACCACTCAAATTGAGTGGTCCTTTTTTACGTTAAACCTATCGTTAATGGAGGTTTTAAAATGAAAGAATACTTAAAGAAAAAGGATTAAGTTTGTCTGCTGTTATGCTCCTTTCTATGCGGTATGTCTCACTTTTACCATCCGCAAGAATAATACTTGTCCTTTAGAACTTCACCATCTGCACCTAAAATAAACAGCTGGAGATCGGCGTTGTAGTTTTCATACATATCAAACAAATTATTATCATAGTCACCGTTGTAATAAAATGCAGCAAAATTACTCATTCCGATGTATTCGCCATTTCCCGAAAGTGTTGGAATCTCGGATTCTTGTGCTTCTCCACAGCATTCATGGATACGAAGATCTCCCACTTCGGGGATTGCTTCTTTTAAAAGAAAATAAGGGCCATTTACATCTTTTGCCTGATAAATCTTATCGGTGCCTGATATCTTTGCAATCTGATTACAAATGAATGAATCCCGTAGTGCTGCGGAATCGCCGCGCACAAGAAGTGCAACATTTACATTAAGCATATTTGCGTGACCCAGTGCCATGTATAGATCATCAGTATTTAACAGTCTGTTTATGATATTTGATTGCCAGGAAGAATAGGTCTGGTCAAAAAATTCATAACCGGCCTGCCCTCTATGGTCAGTAAGATAATCCCTTTCAGAAAGGATTTGTCCTATATACTGAGATATTTTATACATACCAAGCTCATTTACATGAGTCTCATCGCTCATATCTGATTCGTAGTCGACTATGTTCTGGTTGGAATGATCCAGCAGGTTTATGAAATCAAGCCCATACTCATCAGCCATCTCTTCACCATAATTTACGGCTTGAAAGTCCTGGGGATTGGAGTTGGCCATGGGCATAAAGGTCAGAATCACCTCAGTACCCTCAGCCTGACATTCCTCAATGAGTTTTCTTAGGTACAGTGTGCTTACAGTTTCTTCTGCAAGGGTTACATTCTTTTCTTCTGGTTCATAAGTATTATGGTTAAGGAGTATTTCACTGCGTGCTTCAGAACCTAAAACATATTGATCACTGTTTGACTTGGAATTATCAAGAATAAAATCATCCTTTCCAATGGTGCTCCATCTGCTGTGATAAAGAGAAAATGGAAAAAGGAATTCTATCCTGGCATCACTTGAGCTTAAAAGGTCACATACTGCCTGAATTTTAGTTTTTGACAGAGGCCAGGAATCCATGTTGGAATGCAGCAAGGACACAGAATTTCTTATCTCTGAATCGTCTTTTGTTCCATCCATTTTATCCAAATACTTATAATCTCTATCCAGGGACCAAAGATCTATAACAACGCATTTTGGATTACAATACTGACAGGCAAGCTTATAGGTCCAGTAGGACTCGGGGATCATGCCGCCATGCTTTGCCATATTGTAGGAAGATATTCCGGTCTGGCCAAAAACCTGCGCAGGATTAATGGCATTTAACATATGAGAGGAGCCGAGAAATAAAACATCGATATTTTGTGCATTATCTTTGTAATCCGCGTATTTTCGGTCACTTTCTTTTCTCTTGGTGATTACTCCGGATGTAGATAATAAGACTCCGATAATCACAAATAAGAAAATTATATGTATGAATGTTTTTAACTTGGATAGTTTTTCTTTGTTTTTCTGCATTGTAAGTCACCATCAAAATTGAAAATATATAAAGCTGCTGTCGTTGTAGCCTGTTCCCCAGATGCCGAATACAAGGATCACACAGACTGCAACAGCCAGAATAACTACCTTGCA